>Ga0181568_10000037_pt1 | contig 99641 bp, 128 predicted proteins | sample 101ome_20_FD_133758 | JGI IMG/M metagenome (GOLD analysis project Ga0181568, IMG submission 133758) | Coastal salt marsh microbial communities from the Groves Creek Marsh, Skidaway Island, Georgia - 101404AT metaG (megahit assembly) | ecosystem: Environmental > Aquatic > Marine > Intertidal...
CGTTATGATCAGTGCGGGACTAGCAAAAGAGCATCAACTCTTTGCCCCTGTTTTTGCCTACGTAAGAAATGTCTTCCGCTCAAATAGATTCGTCCTAGTTATCCTTTCCGCAATTGGCGGCGTGTTACCTATCTCAGGTCGTGTTACAGTGTCAGCAGGTTTGCTAGATACTGTTGCGCCTAAAGATGGTCCAGGACGCCAAAAGATGGGAATAGTTGACTATCTAGCAACACACCATTATTATCTATGGTCTCCGCTAGAGAAAACAGTTATCCTACCTATTGCGGCATTTGGTTTGACATTTAGTGCATGGATGGCTATGATATGGCCTCTACTTGCTGTGTCATTACTATTCATAGGTTGGTATATCTGGACACAGGTACACGAAGATGATGTAGTAATTACACCAACCAAGTTCAAAATGAGTGCGGTTACACGTAATGTGTTTCCTATGATTGTTGCTATTGCAAGTTATATTGCATTCAACAACTATTACTTGAGTTTTGGATTATTAGCATTGTACTATATGTTAATTACAACAACTTGGAATTATAAGAAAATTCTCAGTTACATTAATTGGGAAGTACTTATTGTTGTAGGTGTTGTAATTGTACTAGGCAACTATTTTAAAGCCAACGAAGCAGAGTTTAAGGCACTAATTACAGACAGTGCGTTTGATCCAACAACCTTAATTGGTATGTTGAGTATTTCTGCTATTGGTTTTGCGGCAAGTTTCTTAATGGGTAGTAGCGGAAAGTTTATTGCTTTCGCTGTTCTACTAGCACAACTGTTTGGAATGGAATATTTCTTATGGTTTTTTGCTATAGACTACGCAGGGTATTTGCTATCGCCTACGCACAAGTGCGTAATGATAGGTAATCGATATTTCGGAACACCCTATAGGGTATATTACAAAGCATTAGGATCTTGGGCATTCATGTTATGTGGAACAGCAGGATTACTAACCTTTGTTATCTAATGGAGAAGATAACTATGAGAAGTATAATTATAAGTTTAGTAATGCTATGTTCTTCAACTTTTGCACATGCAGAAGATTTTGACCATACAGAAACTAATACTTTTATAAAAAGCGGAGACTTTACTTTTGGAACTAGACAAAACATAGGGTTAGATGTACAACAATATATTTTACGTTATGATTTTGCCGATACTCCGTATAGAGTAGAGTACCGCAACGTACAAAAAGGTGATAGACAAGAACATTGGCTTAGAGCACAAATAAAACAGTTCTCTAGCAATGGGTTTTGGTACAATCATCGTTTTGAACACAGAATTCGAGAGCAGAAGGATGACGTCTTACGTTACCGTCCGCAATTCGGATACAATTATAAAGTTGGAAAGTTCAAACCGTTTATAACATTTGAACCCCAATTTAACTATAATTACAATACAAAAGATGCAGGTTACAGTCACATGCAAACATTTACTGGTGTAGAATACAAAGTAAATGATAAGTTTACTGTAGTGCCTTATCTTGAAGTAGACTTTGATAAGTCATTTGATAAAGATATTGCGTTCTTTATAGTTGACTTCAAATTCAAATTATAGTATACTATAATTGATAAATAAAAGTGTAGAGGGGAGATTGATTCTCCCCAATACATTAAAGGTGGAGTGCCCATTAGGGACTCTTTATATAAATCTTGCTTAATAAAGGAGAAAACTATGACAAGAATAACAACCTTAGACTTACCCTCAATTCACAGACATTTTGTAGGGTTCGATAACATCTTTAATGAGATGGATAGAATATTTGAAAACTCAGCAAAAGGTCAAGGGTATCCCCCATACAACATTGCACAGATCAACGATGACGAATATATGATTTCGTTAGCGGTTGCTGGCTTTGGTATGGACAACCTTTCAATTGAAAAAGATAAAAACACTTTGAAAATTGAAGGTACAGCTCCAAAAGGGGACGACGATGTAAACTATCTACACAAAGGAATTGGCGGTCGTTCATTCCGTAGAGAATTTACACTTGCTGACCACGTTGACGTTGTAAACGCTGGTCTTGAACTAGGTATGCTGAACATTCACTTGAAACGTGAAGTTCCAGAAGAGCTACAACCTAAGAAAATTAAGATCAATGACGGTCTTACTATCGACGGCGAAGTTAGCGAGAAGTAACTAGTCTAGGGGGAGTATTACACTCCCCCATTTATTGGAGTGAATAAAAGATGTCAGTAGATTTAGATATAAAATTAGACGAAAAAATTACACAGGAAATTAAAGAGCCTAGCAAGTATAAAGTAGTGTTCCTTAATGACGAACAAACTCCAATGGAGTGGGTAGTATTCCTTCTAACAAATATCTTTAGACACAGTCAATTATCTGCAGAAGAACTTACAATGCAGATACATACAGAAGGAAGTGGAATAGTTGGAATTTATTCCTACGAAATTGCAGAAATAAAAGCAACTGAAGCGACTACAGCAAGTAGGAACAAAGGATTTCCACTACAGATTAAGTTAGAAGAAGCTGATGAATGACAAAAATTAAAGAACTTACTTGGGAACACCACAAAGAAGCAGAAAGACAAGAGTTTGTCAAAGTTCTTATGAGTGGAAAAATTAACCCACAGTTCTATGCAACTTACCTTTGGAATCAACATAAAAAATATGACGTGCTAGAAGCTATTGCGAATGTGCATGGCTTGCTAGATGACTTGTTTGAAATACGCAGGAAAAACGCTATTCATGAAGACTATCTTGAGCTTTGGAATAATCAACTACCACCGCCAATAGTCGAAAGTACAAACGAATATCTAGGACATATGAAAACGATAATGTCTGATCCAAATAAGGTAATGGCTCATATATATGTTCTCCATATGGGAGATTTAAGTGGCGGACAAATAATAAGTAAACGTATACCCGGACAAGGAAGAATGTATAACTTTGACGGCGATACAAATGAACTTAAAGAAAAGATTAGATCAAAAATTAACGATGATATGGCAGAAGAAGCAAAGTTTGTTTTTGAATCAAGTACAAAGCTCTTTAAAGAGCTTATGGAGTTAGATATTGAGCATTATATGGAACAGACTGATTGAGTGTCAGAATCAAATACTAGAAATATTTGACAAACATGCTACTGAAATCGAAGAGCCAGGATTAGCCCATTTTAATCAACCAGAGAACGGATGGATAAACAGAGTTTGGGCAAACAACTATGTACGTAGAGCACATATAGATGTTGTAGATGCACGTGAATCAAAAGGCTTATGGATGATGCATGTATGCTGTTTTCCTACACTAGATAACGATGCACCCATATATGGCTTTGATGTTATTGCAGGAAAACGCAAAATGACAGGAGCCTTTCATGATTTTTCAGCAAGTAGTGGCGGAGATAACCATCCTATGATAGATGGGTACCGTGATGCTGTAAAAGACTTCATACCAAGTAAGAAAAGAGAATTGCCTGAATGGGCACAAAATATATTTTCAGATAGCATGATTGCTGCAGGCAATGTTACTACTGAAGAAGAGGCTGTAGAAATTATAGATTTGGCTATCGCAAATTTACAAGCATGGTTTGAAGAAGTACCTAACTTTATGGGCTACGGCGACAAATATATGACTCTAGCTGCACAGAATTATTACTGTGAAAATCAGCAACAGAATCCACACACTCCTAGGGTAATGAAAACTCTAGGCCTCAATGAAGCAGACGTAGAAAAGTTCTGCACCGACATGTTGTTTCCTAAAATAGATAAATACTCTATATAAGGAAATGAGTACATGCGCTTTAAAGACTTTAGATTAGTAGAAAACAATCGTGATCAAGTAAGGAAAATGCAACGCATCTATGATAAGATGCAAGCAGATCCAGCGGTTGTTGACGAGCTATGGAAAGTCATTAGTACAAAAGTGTCAGCAGACGATGGCGGCCTTGAAAGTAGAATAGTTGCCGCACTACGTCCTGAAAATACAAAACCAGAAGATGATCAAACCTATGGTGCAGGCTTTCTTGAGGGGTTAGTTGACGCAATAGATAAGACTGAAGGAACAGTAGAAGAAAAAATTGCATTTGCTAAAACTTTAGGACAAGCAGATCATATCGATACACGGGCACTTATGCAACCATTGTCAGGCTGGAGTGATTGGTTAACAGGAACACCATTTAGTCAACGACTATTTGATACTATGTTTAACTTTGCTCCGTTTAGACAAGACAACAAAGGACCAGGAGAATTTGCACTCGCAATCCTAAGTCCTAGAATTAGATTAAAAGGCGCAAAGGGCGATATTGACGTAGACGGAACTCCAGTAGAAGTCAAAGCCGGCATGACAAGTTCAGGTGGTAGACTATCACCTACAAAAGGTACACTTGGAATGTTACACGGAAACAAAGAGTTTTGGTCTAGTCTATTTCCAAATGATCCAGTAAAAGGTGCAGAACTAGCAAAAGTAAACAAAATCAATGCAAACAACTATGCACAATTCTTAGAAGCAAACGGATTAGGACCAGATGAATCTGTTAAGATTATATCTGCAATATTCAAAGCCCCTGATGCTCAACCACTTGCCATTAAAGTAGGAAAACTAGGAACCAATGTAACAGCCGCAGACCTAGTAAAATTAGCTGTAAAGAACTATGGTGTATCACAAGGAGACGAACACTTCTTAATCCTACAAAAAAATATAAGAGCAAGTTTATACTTCGACGTAGACAACCTTGACCCAATATTAAACAGACTTAGTTTTTCACTACCACTTATAGACAGTGATTCACGTAGTCAAGGACAAGCACAAGTAGGCATTTTATCTAAAAGTAGATAAATTACTACTATAGTTCCGTATAAATATATACGGTAGTAATGTTAACAGAGCGTGAGGGCGTTCGCAACGGAGTATGTATGAAAAAACTTATTCAATTTGCACTTTTAGGAACACTAATAGGATTTTCCCCAGTGGGTGCAACAGAACTAACCTGGAAATTCAAGAACCCTGCTTTCCATTATGGTAACGGCTACTCTACTCATGTTTTAAGTGTGGAGCAACTTCAACACAATAGAAAACAAGAGCTAAGAAAAGAAGCAGAAGCAGAAGCAGCTCGTATTGAACGAGAACTTGAAAATTCCGTCCTAAACAAATTCATTAGAAATTTAGAAAGTAGAATATATGCAACACTATCTAAACAGATGGTCGATGCGATGTTTGCCGATTGCGGTGATACCTGTGCTAATACAGGTACGGCAGAAGTAGAAGGTAATACTATTTCATGGATTAAAGATACAGTAACAGGAAGTATTACACTTACTATTACTGGAGAAGATGGGTCAGTTACAGAAATTACAATTCCCGGATTAGGGGAGTTTAACTTTTGAGACTAGCAGGCATCATATTTCTTTTAACACTTCTTTTAGGAGGATGTGCTATGACTCCGGCCTTACAGATACTGGAGGATCATGCTACATCGCCTAAAATACAGGATAGTCCTGTACAAGACAGATTAGAAGACGTACCAAACCTCGATGGGCCTAAAATTACTATTGCTGTATATCAGTTTAGTGATAAAACAGGACAGAGAAAACCATCAGACATGGTAGCCAGTTTAAGTAGTGCTGTTACACAAGGAAGCGAAGTTTGGGTAATTAAGGCACTACAAGACGTTGGCAACTCGACATGGTTTGAAGTTGTTGAACGTGTAGGCATGGACAATTTAATTAAAGAAAGGCAATTGATTAGGCAAACAAGAGAAGTTTATGAAAGAGAACTTCCAAATGGACCTACACCTTTAAAGCCGATGTTATTTGCAGGTTTAATACTTGAGGGTGGCATTGTTGGTTACGACAGTAATACGGCAGTCGGAGGTGCAGGCGCAAGATATCTAGGGATAGGATTACAAACAGAATATCGTGTTGATACGGTAACTGTTGTAATGCGTCTTGTAAGCGTTAGCACAGGGAAAGTGTTAATGAGCATTGCGACAGAAAAAACAATCGCAAGCTATAGATCCGGAGCGGACATATTCAAGTTCCTTGATATGGGAACTAGATTAGTTGAAACAGAAGCAGGATTTTCAGTAAACGAGCCAGTCAACTATGCTGTGAGAGCGGCGGTTGAACAAGGTGTTATTGAACTTATTTACGAGGGCGAACGTAATGGTTTATGGAAATTTGTACAAGAAACGACTTCTGAAACAACAGATGAACAAACAAATATAACTGATACGGAAGTTTCAGAAGAGGGCTAAAAAATGAAAAACATAATTAAAAGCACAGCGATAGTCGGGCTTTTAATGGTAGCAGCACCATCTTTTGCTAACGATATCTATATAACGCAAGTTGGAGATAACTTAGACTTAGATATTGTACAGGATGGTTCTAATAACCAGATAGGTAACTCTACTACAGATGTTAACCTTGATGGTGATGACATGACTTTTAGTATTACCCAGCAAGGTGATTCTAACACGATAGCTGCTAACATCAAAGGCAATACTTACACTGGTACTTGGAGTTTCATAGGTAACAGCAATACAGTTGATATGTCTTGTGACCAAACAAGCGGAACAAACTGTGAAACTGTTACAGCAAATATCACAACAAACGGCGATAGTAATGCATTTAACATTTACATTGGTGAAAGTGCAGATGCACAAAACCTAGTAGCAAACTTTACTATTGACGGCGATGGAAACACTATAACTACAAACGTAGACGGTGCAAGTGTAGCACTTACACTTGTAAGTGATAATTCAGCAAGTTTAGCAGCCACAGGAAATACTTTTACAATTGATGTAGATGGTGACGGCGATATTAATGGTCACACTATTAACCTTGATGTAACAGGCGGCGGCAGTACTTATGATATTACTCAAAGTGGTTTAGGTGATAATGTAATTGAAGCAACATTTAGTGGCGACAATCAAGATGTTGACATTACGCAATCTGATTAATAGAACAGTATTTGTCATACTGGCACTTTCTAGTTTGCCGGCTTTTGCCGTGCCTGATGCAGGTTCAATAGGCGAAATAAAGGGTTCTGGTGTACTAGAAAGGGAGAATCAGGTTATTCCAGGTGACACTGGAGTTAATGTCCAAAGTATGGATACGGCTGTTACAGCAAAAGGAACTATGAGAATAGATTTCGTTGATGAAACTAGAGTCGATCTTACAGAGCATAGTAGATTACTAATTGATGAATTTGTATATGATCCTTCAAATAATGTAGGTTCTATAAGTTTAAAAGCATCATTAGGAACAGTACGTTATGCAAGTGGGCAGATAGCAAAACGATATCAACAAAATGTAAAAATCAGAACCCCTAGTGCCACTATTGGTGTTAGGGGAACTGACTTTATCATGTTAGTAGATGAAATTGGCGGAACCATGGTAACACTGTTGCCTAGTTGTGACGAGGATGGAGTGTGTGTAACAGGAGAAATATCTGTTGAAAGTGATACAGGTTTTGTTATTATGAATCAGGCCTTCCAAACTACACAGATAAAAACTTCTTATCAAGCACCTACAAAACCACTTATACTAGATTTAGACGAAAAACAAATTGGCACATTGTTAATACTAAGAAAGCGTTCTCCTTATGATGAGGAAGAGCTTGAACTAGCAAAAAAACAACGAGAACAATTTGAATTTTTAGATATCGATTATTTAGAGTTTGATGATCTTGACGCAGACGCATTAAATGATAGCATAAAAGATATTTGGGTAACTGATTTAATGCGAGGTACTGATTACTATTTAGGCGAATTATTACATGATATGATTGATCAACTAAATGCACAATTAGCTCAATTATTTAGGAATGAATTAGATATACAAACAGAACAATTTTTTGCAGAACAAAAATTTGGGTACGATCCTGAAACTAGAATTACATTTGAAAAAGAAGACCCAAACTATTTTGTATCAAGATCAGATGCAGGATTAACAAATTATTTGCAATTAAGATTAAACCAAGAATATGGTTATATAATAACAATGGAACAACAAGGAGAGTCAATATTAGATTATAGAGTGGGTGCAGGGTCTAATGAGATTGACATACAACAAAACCAATGAAATATTATTTAGGAATATTTACAATACTTTTAACACAAGCTGCGTTTGCAAATGAAATCTATATTACACAAAGTGGTGATAATCTTAATTTAGAAATACAACAACGTAGCGAAGACAACTACATAAGTTTAAATTCTACAGGTCCAAACAATAATATTACTATACGTCAAGGCATACACGACGATAACACCTATGACGGAGACGAAACTGGCGGACACGAAGCATACTGGACTGTGACTGGAGATGGAAACACAGTAGCCAGTTATCAAACAGACACCAACAGAGACGGAGGAGGAGGATCACCACATCATTTAGCAAATATAGTAAATGGTGACAGTAATACAGTAGAACACATTCAGATGGGCAAGGCAGGACACGACGGATTCATAGAAATACAAGGCGATTCTAATACAGTAGATTTATACCAACGAGGTAATGGTGGACAAAAATGGGCAGACATAGTTCTTACAGGTGACGGACACAGTGTAGACGTAAATCAACGAGGAAGTAACTCAGCAAGCGCCGCAATAGATTTAACAAACTCGGGTGGAGCATACAACTACACTCTTACTCAAAATGTTACTACAAGTGCTGATAGTTTTAGTATAACTGGTTATTGTGCAAACGCAAATGGTTGCACAGTAATTGTAAACAGAAACAACTAAAATAAATACACATAGAGGGCATTCATGTGGCACTATAAGGACACAACTTATAGACATTACTTATGGTTACTAGTATGCGTAGTAACCTGGCTCTTACTACTTAGGCTAGCCTTCCTAGGGATCTTATAAAATAAATACAGCATGAGGGAATGGTTGTGTAAAATCATTTGTAGAAATATGGGCGCGACAAACACAGTCGCAGAAAGGGCAACTCATGACAGAGAAAATAATACCTTGGATCTTGAAGCCAAAGTTCGAGATATCCGAAGAAGAATTGCAGAACAGAACAGACGACTTAATCGTTATTCGACACCCAGAAATATACGCAAACCCGAGGAAGCACGTATTAAGGAAACGAACTTGGGTTCAGCACCTGAAAGAGCAAGCAGAGAAACAGAAATGAATGCTCTCAAAGCAAAACTAATAGGCAAAAGTAATGGAAGAATATGAATACGTAAAATATAACTATTGGAAAGACTTTGCATTTACTTGTTCAATTGGGTTGAACATTGGCTTTTTAATAGCATTATCTATGTTATAAATACGTTATGAGCAAGTGGATCACACATTGGTCTGTAAGTATTATTACGGCCCTTGTAATTTTTATGTTACACTATGGGAATAGCACTATAGTGGAAACAGCTCGGCTGAAGCAATTTGATCTACTTCAAAACACAGATCAGCCAACTACCTCCCAAGATATTGGCATTGTTGCTATTGACGAAGCCGCTATTGAAAAGTACGGTCAATGGCCTTGGAAGCGAGATGTCTTAGCAGATATAATCTGGAAGCTTCGAGAAGCAGGTGCAGGTATTATTGTAATACCTATACTTTTCTCAGAACCTGATAGACTAGGTGGAGACGAAGTATTAGCCGATGCACTTGCAGATAATGGTGTAGTTATTGCACAAACAGGAACTACATCTGTCAACAAAAATTCCGTTCCTCGCGGAGTTGCTAAAATAGGCGACCCATTGCCATTTCTGTTTGAATGGCCAGGCATGTTGGGCCCTATTCCTCTACTAGGTCAAAATGCCGGGGGTGTGGGCGTTTTAAATACAGCACCTGAGGTGGATGGTGTAGTACGCCGAGTACCCTTGATTATGCGTATTGGAGAAGATACGTATCCGTCACTCGCTGTAGAGGTAATTAGACTTGCCACACAGGCACCTTCATATCAAATAAAGGCAAATGAAGGTGGTGTTGAAAAAGTTAGGGTACCTGGATATCCTATAATCAGCACAGATCCTAACGGGCAAATTTGGTTACGTTGGAATAAAAAGTTTGACACGATTAGTGCGGCCAGTGACGACTATAGTCAGTTTGCTGGTCGCACGGTTGTGTTAGGATTAACAGCAGAAGGATTAGGTGGCTTTATTGCAAGTCCTACAGGACCACAATATAATTACATACCTGCTGCTGTAACACTACAAACTGTATTAGATGGCGACCAAATACAAAGACCATTTTGGTCTGATCTAGCAGAATTAGCAACAACAGCGGTAGTAAGTTTACTTGCTATTGTAGTTGCTACGCTTGCGCCTTTTTGGGCTGTAGGTATAACTATACTAGTAGTTGCAGGAGGACTAGCGTACGGCGCTTTATATGCGTGGCAAGAGTACTTATACTTACTAGATGTAACAATGCCTATATTAGCGTTTGTACTAGTAAGTTTACATGCTGTATTCAATAGATTTACATCAGAGTATTTTCAAAAGCAAGCAATTAAAAAACAATTTGCAGGATATGCATCTCCAACTGTAGTGCGTATGCTACAAGAAAATCCTGCACTTATTAAAGACGGTATGAAGCGTGAGATTAGTATTTGCTTTTCGGACTTGCGTGGCTTTACACCATTAGGTGAAAGTTTTGGAGATGATGTAAAAGGCTTAACACAAATAATGAATGGCTACATGGACGCTATTACACAGCCTATACTTGATTCAAATGGTATGGTTATCAAATATATCGGTGACGCAAGTATGCACGTTCATAATGCACCAACTGACGATCCTGATCATCCAGATACAGCCGTGGATACAGGATTACGCATGTTAAAGGCTGTGGAGAAATTTAATGAAACGCTCAAAGAAGAAGGTAGACCTCCCATCGGTATGGGTGCTGGCATTAATAGCGGCTTGGGTTACCTTGGCGAAATGGGTAGTACAAAGCGACATTCTTATGATGTTTTAGGAGATTCAGTTTCAACAGCGGCTAGAATTGAATCCAAATGTAAAGAGTACGGATGCTTGTTACTTGTTGGAGAAGCAACAGTTAAACAGTGCAAAAAAGATTGGTTCTTTTTGAAAGTAGATGATCTTGCTGTAAAAGGAAAAAGTGTAGGTATAGGAATACATACTGTTCTAGATTTAAAAGGAACACCTGCACAGCTTAAAAGCAAGGAAATGCATGATAGAATGCATGAAGCATATAGAGCTCAAAAGTTTGATGAAGCAATTTGGATTTGTGAGAGATTAAAAAGACACTTTGATGCTAAAATGGAAGGTTACTATAAAATGTGGATAGAACGTTGCGAGTATATGAAAACTCAAGACCTACCTAAAGATTGGAACGGCGTCTTTATAGCGACAACGAAATAACTATTCCAAACAGTACACCAATTACAAAACCAACACAACCAGATATTACCATATCTTTGTCATGCCATATAGCTTGATTATCTAGCCACGTTTTTGTTGTTTCGTTTTGGCTTTCGTACCACTTGCTCCACTTGCTCTGTTGAAACATTTTTATAATCCTTATCTATAATTTCTTCTATTTCGCTTACATCTAAGTCTAAACTTTTACCTGTAATTTTTTCATATTGCTCTTTGAATTCTAAAACCATATTAATTTTTTGTGTTAAACGAATCATATCATTGTCTAACATACGAATTCTGTCAATAAGAGCAATTAATGTACTACTAGCTTCACCTAATACTGGTTTGATTTCAGTAGTAACCCATTTCCAAACGTAAAAGACAAAATAACCAAGACCCATGGCAGCAATGATTGGAAAACCATATTGATTAATTGCTTCTACTATACTAGAACTCATCCTTATGCTCGTGTCCTATTACCATGCTAGTAAGTTGGTCTACTCTAACTAACCAACCTGCTTCATTTACTATAAAAACATCACCAGGTTTGTAAAGGTAATGGTCTTTTGGTGAACCATCTTGCGCTTTGCCCATAACTTCACCGGGCCATTCACCTCTTATAGTAAAACTACCGTTTGACCCCTGTTCTATATTATAGTCTACCCATAACATTTAATCTCTCCTTGCGTCCTCTTTGCCTTCATTAGCGGCGATTCTATCTACATTTGGTTTTACGCTAAGTGCATAGCTCATAAGTGTATCTATTTTAACTAGATCGTTGTTCATAGTTTGCACACGGTTATCTAAAGCACTAATCATGCCTTTTAAACCATTTACAGAACCCGTAACACTGTCTAAAATAAATCTAAGTGTAATAAAAACAAATAGGCCTGATGCAAGAGCACCTGCGATAGGAAAACCTACTTCGCCTACTAATTTTAAAAACTCCATATTGTTGCCCTCTTTTTTGAACGTTGCCCTACGTTATGTATCTTCCTCGTCGTCGTCTGGTAGTGTGTGAGTACAACTACCACATAATCCTGTTTTGCTTACATCACCACAATGACAGTCTTCCCCGCAAGATAAACATTTTTGTGTATCTTCAGGTATTTTAGGAGAGTGTATGTTTTGTGGATCTACATTCATACTAATATTTAGCCATAAATGGTTGACATACTATACAGATGATGCTAAATTAATAATGTTAGTGCCTTACTAACATTTTTTTTTGATTAGGAGTAAATTAATGAAAGAAGGTATGCAACTACCTGAAGTTGATTTTAAGTATAGAGTTAGAACAGACGGGTTCCCTATCACTTATGTTAACAAAGACAATGGAGACGAAAATCCATTTGATTGGAAAACTGTCAATACAAAAGACATTTTTGATGGTAAAAGAATTGTAGTGTTTTCACTACCTGGTGCATTTACACCAACATGCTCAACCTACCAAGTTCCCGGTTTCGAAGATTTATATGACGATATTATTGCACAAAATGTAGATGACATTTATGTTATCAGTGTTAATGATACGTTTGTAATGCGTAAATGGATGATTGATCAAGAAGTTAAAAAGATCAAATTCATTCCAGACGGTACAGGCGAATTTACTGAAAAGATGGGTATGCTTGTATGCAAAGACAATCTAGGCTTTGGCAATCGTTCATGGCGCTATGCTATGGTTGTAAACGACGGAGTAGTTGAAAAAGCATTTGTTGAACCAGGACAAGAAGATAACTGTCCAACTGATCCATACGGTGAAACTTCCCCAGAAGCTATACTCGAATACTTGAAAGCAAGTTAATGCAGATTGATTCAGTCTTTACTAATTTTATCGCCTACAAAGAATTAGGTGTATCAAATAGAGAAGCACTTATAGAGTTTTGTAAAGAGCGAGTAAAAGATAATGACGGAATTTTTGTTGACCCAGGTGAATCTGTTTTCCTCGAACTAGGAGGAAAGATTACACAGTTCTTAGACGAGCTACACACAAAGTTAGAATTTAGCGACGATTACGAACAGCGTATCAAACAGTTCTGGGTCAACAGTTTTTGCAATCAGTCAATTACAAGGATGCATAGGCATCCAGGGGCATTCTTTTCAGCTGTCTATTATCCACAGGCTGACGAAAATTCTAGCCCGCTAGGATTTACAAGTCCTAACCATGAACTAGCACATGTTATTAGACCCGAACACATAAAAAACTTTAACAGTTTTAACAGCGAACAATTATTCATTCCACCTAAGTCTGATTTACTTTTAGTATTTCCGTCTTGGATGTGGCACTTTGTTGCCCACAGTGAGGAAAGTAGCAACGCAAGATTTAGTATTGCGTTTGATAGTGTAATTGTAAAAAAGGAAGTTAATGAAAGTTCATGAATTTTATAACTGGAATCATTTGATTACTCCAGACATGCGTTTTAATATGTGCAAAGATATTAATCATCTTATTGCAAAAGGTAACTACTGGACAAACAGTCCTAAGTATCAAACCAATATAAACATTTTTGGCTTGCCCCAAAGTTATTGGACAAATCTAAAAATGAGTTTTATATGGTCGTGTTTTGCTTTTATGGAAAAGGAAGTAAAAATTAAAAATATACAAAGTTGGAGTTACCGTACTAGTCTAAAAGATCCCGAAGATAGAGATATCTTGTGGCATCATCACAATCACGACACTTCTACTACTACTATAAGTGGAGTTTACTATTTGCACTTACCAGTAGATGTAGACAACGATTTAGAGACAGCAGGAACTGAGCTTGCACCAAATGGAGTTGAAGGAGAAGGAAAATACTTTGTACCTTGGAAACACGGACATTGGATGATCTATCCTGGCGAAACTTGGCACAGGCCAGGAATACTAAATTGTGAAGAAGACAGATTTATAGTTGCGGCAGACTTGGAGTACTAATGGGATATCCTACTCAAGGACACATTGCAAAAGATGTTGCAGAAATTAAAAAACTTTTAAACGAGTGCGAAACTGAAATAGATAGAGTTAAACAATTGGCTGTAAGAAACGGCGAGCTACTAAAAGAAATTTTAAAACTTATAAAACAAGGTTGACACATAGATGAAAACCAATTATAATATAATAAATTACGCGGCTGTAGCTCAGCTGGATAGAGCATTGGTCTACGAAACCAAGGGTCAGGAGTTCGAATCTCTTCAGCCGCGCCAAACAGAGTCTTAAGGAGGACCTATTATGGCAAAACGTAGATTTAGAATTGAAGCTGGCAGGTACGGTGGAGAATCTGTTATTGGAGAAGTCAGCAAAGAATTTGTTGAATTTTTTATTGATAAAGATGAATCAGATCTTATCGACACTCTTCAAAGTTATGAATGGGAAGATGAAGATATGGGTCTAGCAGATGCACCAAAACCTCGAGACGAATTTTATGCTTGGTACGAGTGTGATGAATTTGAACATCAAAACAATGCTTATGCTGACGGTACTTGGGTGTACACAGAAGTTCCAGCAGATGGTTCAGACGACTTTGCATATGACGATGACGTAGAATTTGAACCTTATCATATGTATGGTAGAGAAGCATATCATAATGACGAAAGTTATGAAAGTGCTACTACACATGTAGAAGAAGCAGACCTAGATAAAGTTGTTCCTGTTCTTGCTTTCCATAGCGGAGAAAAAGGAGGCTTTGCATGTTGGTTTGTAGAAACCGATGGTGAAGATTTTAATCCTAAGAAATTAGCATTTAGTTCAATTGAAATGAACTTGTGTGAACTTGTAGAAAATGTTTGGTATGACAAGGTAGAACTAGAACCAAACTATGATTACAATGATACAACTGGCAAAGGGTACTATGCGTCTGTCGGATACTTTAATAAGAAGTGGCATGATAAACCTGAACAGTATACAGACGACATGCTTGAAGAAGAAGGATTTTGGGAAGGTTACGAAGATAATCTTCTAGAAGAATAAATCTTTGATTTCAGTTTCTCTAGTAGACAGTTCTATAAAATTGCTTAGAAATACAAAGTGTTTTGATAGATCTGAAAACAAGTCAGTGTTAAGAGTATTGGATACTATATCATAAGATGATATACCTATATCTTGATAATATCTGCGAGATATGCCGTGTTTGGAGCCAAAGTCAGGAAAGACCCCTGATACAAAAAGACAAGTATCAGCAAGTTCTTTCGGACTTTGGTTGTTTAAGAAACTTTCAGCAAAAGAAGTGTTTGGCAAGAAATCCGGTTTCTCGACAAAATTTGCTAACAGCAATACAATATAAGATTCAATGTGTATAGGTAACGTGAATCCTGTATCGTTTTGCGTATGTTGGACAACGCCTCTAAAGGCACTAACATATTCGTCCTTCATATAAATATTTACCTAAGGAGTACTTAATGAGCGAAGAAACAGCTAATTTTACATTCAAAGCAGAGGACATCTTCACAGACATCCCAGATGATCCTAATAATGTTAATATGACAATTCCACCTGAAATATTAGAAAAAATGGGGTGGAAAGAAGGCGATGTCTTATCAGTAGAATGGTCAGAAGGTCAAATCGTATTATCTAAAAAAGAAGAAAATGTCGAAGGATAAAGGCCTAATAGAATTAGAGGGAGAAATTGTTAAAGTTCTCCCTAATAATATGTTTACTGTAAAACTACAGAATGACCATGAAATTACCTGCTATACCTCAGGTAAAATGCGTCAATTCAAAATTAAAATGATCCAAGGTGATATGGTACGTGTAGAAATGAGTCCATATGATCTCTCAAAAGGTAGAATTACCTTTAGACTTTAGGTTGACACACCCTACTTTACATGCTATAATAGTTGTATAACATGTAAGCAAATAGAGGGATATTTCCTATGATCTTTGTCAAAGGTGGCTCAGAACGTCAACGTGAACTAGCAATGTCAATGGCTGAGTTTTGTATCAAGAAACTCATGCCTAGAATGAAATCTCTTGAAGTAAACATAGTCCTTAAAGATTTTGGAAAAGATTCAGCATATGGGTATGCATTACCTGCTGATGAAGCTGATACATCACGTCCACGTCAATTCGACGTAGAAATTAATAGAAAAGTTAAGATGCGTAGAATGCTTGAAACTGTTGCACATGAAATGGTACATGTAAAACAGTTTGCTAGAGGCGAATTATATGAATCAATAAACTTAGGTATGCATCGCTGGAAAGGCGAATGGTTATCTAATAACCGACAGTGTGTAAAAGACTACTGGGACCATCCGTGGGAAATAGAAGCTCATGGGCGTGAAACCGGTTTGTTTATCCGTTGGGCTGAAGCAAACGATCTTGCAAAATATAAATGGACACAGTTAGACTAATGCATACAATTTACAACTACACAACTAAGAGCCAAAGCAAAAAGTCAATCGCAACTATTGACGGTGAAGTCTTTAATGTACGTTTGAAAGTAGGCGAAACAATGCTTACCGCAGATGACCGTATCGAACAACAAGACGGCACATCTAATAGTGAACCTCTAAAAAAAGTTTTTGAACGTAAAGTTCCTGTGCATATTACTGACAAAGTATTGCACAAAGCTCTGCAACGTAAAGGTTACATAAAAAGTAGAGATGACAAAAACCGTGAATGGTTTGATTTTCCAGAGTGTGAAACAGCAAACGAAGCATGTAATGTTGTTAAGTCTGTTTTAAACGAACTTATAAATGGTGTAGAAGCACTAGAAGATTGGGATAGTTTTCCTTATCAGCAAGACATAATTGATTGGGCTGTAGAACGTAGTAAAGTATCTGATGACATGCTTATTAACGCTATTATGCGAGCAGGCAAATGCCGCATCAGTTACGAAATAGCACGAGAACAATCTGCAAAGAAGATCTTAGTAGTTACAGCAAAAGTAGGAGTAAACGATAGTTGGTCTGCTCTATTGCCAGGCGGCGAAGAAAACCACATTAACTATTCAGGTTGGAAATATCATAACTATAAAAAAATTAAAAAATTAGAATTTACTGGTACTGATGTTGTTTTTGTAAGTTTGCAATTTATAAACAAACACTGGGATAATCCTAATCAGTTACTAAAGGACATACTAGCAACAGAATGGGATACAGTATTTTTTGATGAGCAGCATTATGCTACAACTACAGACAATACACAGCGTCTTTGGAAAAGTCTAAATTTTAAAAAGAAATACGAACTTAGTGGTACACCTTACAAGACAATGCTAAGTGGTAGATATAGTGCTGAAGATGTTTACAACTTTGATTACATTGACGAACAAACAATACGTAAGCAACTACTTGACTTAAACAATGATGACTTTTTAACAGACCAGTTCCGTAAACGTGCAGACATAAACTATGCTCTAGTTAATGTTCCAGACAAAGTGAAACAGTATCTAGGAGATGAAGGTTTTACATTTAGCAAATTGTTTGCTACAGAAGACGGCGCTTTTAAAAATGTAATGGGAGTAAACGAATTTATTAACTTCCTTGTACAAAACTTCAAGAAACCACCAAAGCGTTACAGTAAGGTAGCAGACAAACTTTGCCGTCATACTCTTTTTGTATTGCCCGATAATGTAGAAGCAATTGGTTTATTTGTTAAGGCATTACAATCGCACCCGTTCTTTGGTAAACGTAAAATAATAAATGCAAGTGGTAAAGGTGTTAGAAACATACAGCAGGTTAAAGACTTGATTGCACGAAATGACCATGACGGCGGCGCTGGCACAATTACTATTACATGTGGTAGATTTCTAGAAGGTACTACTGTACCTGAATGGTGGAGTGTACACCAAATTAATAATGATAAGAGTGCAGCAGATTACTTCCAAGGTAGTTTCCGTTGCAAATCACCTGCAGATGGCAAAGAAAGTGTTGTAGTATTTGACTATGCACCAGAGCGATTTGTAAGTGTAGTTTACAATTATTGTGAACGAGTTGCAGACTCAAGTGATACAACTACAGAAAGCGTAATTAGCGAATGGTTAGATGTTAGTGATGTATATGACTATGATGGTAACACTTGGAATATGCTTACAGGCAAAGATGTTAGTAGTAAATTCCTTGCTGATATCGTTAATCATATCGATCGCATAGGTGCCTGTGTTAAGAAAGATATGATCAACGATGCGATATGTTTGTTGCTAGAGGGTAAACAAAAAGATTCTAATACTAACAAAGCAAGCACAGATATAAACAGTAATGACATTGAAGAAGGCACAAACAAAAAACGTAAATCAGGTACTAGCGAGAAGGGTGAACCTACAGAAAATGATCCAGTTAGTATTGCAATGTCACGTATTAGATACAGTTTGAAACAAATTTACAAGTTAGCAGATATTGCATGGGCAAACGATTTTGAGCTAGAAAAGATACAAGATATAGCAAAGTTTGATAGTGATATTGTTGAACAAGTAACTGGCTTGACTGTAGACGAATGGAATAGTATAATGCCTAGTATTAACACAATAGGCGTCAATCGAGCATTAGGGCAATACTATGATTATCAATAATATAGACAAGCGACTAAAGCAAATTCAAGCATATGATAGTAGTAGCATACAGAGTATTGCTACAGAAAAAGATGCTAATCGAGCTTTGGATTTAATTGATACTAGTATATTAGAAAATCCAGAAAGCACTTATCTTGATCCACAATGTGGTAGTGGAACACTCTTATTGTATCTTGTTAAACGATTAATGGATGCACTAGCCCCAAGTATTCCCAATGAAAAAGAACGTTTAAAGCACATTTTTACAAAACAAATATTTGCTAGTGACATTGATAGTTTGCAAGTATTAGTATGTAAAACTAATTTTAAAAAGGCACTTAACGATAAAACGTTTGAATTTAATATTACTCAAGCAGACTTTAAAGACGTAGAGACTACAGTTACTTGTGTAGTTAGCGGAGTGCAATTTAATACTACAAATGACTTTGTACATCATTTTAGAAGAATTGCTCCTAATACACTAATTATTACACGACCAAACAAGTGTAGATATGCTACAACACATATACACGAACTTACACGTTATCGGTTTTTAGGAGTATCTGATACTAGTGTACCTCTTTGTGCAATGTACTTTGCTCCTGAAGCAAGTAAGAAAGTTGAATTTGTAAGTGACGAACACTCAGTTATTGTAAATAATCCAATTTACTTGCCAGGTGTAAATTTAAAACAATATCAATATGCATCAGAAATTATTAACTTAGAACTAGATCCATTTGAAGCACAGTACGGCTCGTATTATGCCAACGCAAAAGAAGTTGTTAATAACCCCGGCGATGTAGAGCTGATTTATCAAGTAGGTTGGGCAGATGGACCATACAAAAAGACAATAGGTGTAGATAAAAGTATTATTACACCTAGAGAAGGTGTAGGTAAACACAAAGTAGTAATTAGTAAGAACGGTAATAGAGGCAAAAAAAGTGTTCTAAAGTATGCAAGTCCAAAATATGGCACAGGACATAATGCTATTTGGATTGGTGTAAAAGACAAAACAGAAGCAGACAAAGTTATAGAATATTACAATAGTGAGTATATAACAGAATTAGTTTTAGCATTAAATGCAACTAGTCCTGCTAACGGCACAACATTTTGGCAACGTATACCTCATTATAAAAATGAAAAAACTGTAAAAAAGATATATGACAAATACTATAATTGAATACTATAATCATATCTGTAATGAATGGGGAGTAACACCTACAGACTTAATATATACAGGATATGAACAGGTATACGATCAACTAAAGTCCTACAGTAAAGAACGTTGGCTATTAGAAAGTGAAGAAGGCCGACAGAAGATAGAAGATGAAGTGTTCGAACTGTACCGTTCTATTAATATTATTCCAATTACATATTTTAATCTTGAAGGGTGCAAAACAGCATTATTAGAAATTGGTAAAAAGTCGCATAACGTAGCAGATGGTAAGATAGGAGTAGGGCAAACTGAAGGACAACACTTCAGTAGGTTTTGGTTTCCTAATATGCAAGAAGCATATAGTAAAAACGACAAGATGGTTAGTATGCGATCCCGGTTTTATGACGACAAAAGGCTAAAAAGAGCAATTAGTTTTTGCTATAAGTATAGAGATGAAGGTGAACGTAGTGTGCTACCTGCGAACATACGCCGTGCATTAGATCTTGTGAGTGGTGGCACTATTGCAAACTTCAAACCGCTTAATGCAAAAGCCGTATATGAATATATCTGTCCTGTGTTTATGGGTAATGTGTTGGACTTTAGTTCAGGCTACGGAGGACGCATGCTAGGCGCCCTTACAAGCAATCTAAGATACCATTACACGGGTATTGATCCTAATACGAAAACATATAATGGACTTGTTGCACTAGGTGAGCTAATGACTGAATTAGGACTAGGAAGCGGATATGAAATGCACCATGTACCTAGTGAACAGTTTAAGCCAAAAGAAGGACATTATGATGCGGCTTTTAGTAGTCCTCCTTATTTTAATCTAGAAACTTATACCGACGAACCTACACAGTGTATGAACAGTTGTACTAGTTTAGACGAATGGTTTGATAACTATGTATCACCTACTGTTGAAATGCTATACACAGCTCTTGCAAAAGACGGGTACTATGCTGTTAATATTGCTGACTACAAAATTCCACCGAACGAATACAAGATTGTAGACAGATGGAAACAGATTAGTGAAAGTATAGGATTTAAGTATTTAGAGAAAATAGATATGATTCTTAACGTAAGACCAGGTGTAGGAAATGACAAACTAAACAATGCATACAAGTCTGAGGGTATATATTTGTTTAAAAAATAGGTTGACAACCTTAGCACTATTTGCTATAATATATACATAAATTAGGCAAATGAGAGGCACAAAAATGTCATTACCAGATCCAAACACTCTTGATTGGGGTGCAATGAGCAAAGCTGAATTTAAGCGTATGGAACTAGCGTATGAATTGCAAGACGAAGACGATCGTCCTATTAGTCGTAAACCGCTTCCGCTTAAAACTGTAAAACTTACAGATGCACTTGCTGTTGCATATGCGGCTTATCGTATTAACAAGGAAACTTACATCAAAGATATTCGTCGGTTTGATGAAGCGCCAACACAATTTCCTAACAAAGATCTTGTGCGTTATTACTATGATAAAAAGAACGGTGTTGACTGGGTTCCAACTGACTTCCCTACATTTGAGCCTACTGAAGAAGACTATGTCAAGGTAGAAGAAGCACGTAAGTGGATGAAACGATATGTAATGCTTGGTTTAGCTGACCTTGATGATTTTAAACGTGACATGATTGAGGAACTTAGCAAAGAAGAAGTACCTCTTAAAGGTATGGGTCGAATTGCATTTGCTCCAGAATTTATCAAACGTGATCAACACGAAAGTGGACTAAAGAAAGAGATTCGTATAGAGTACCGTGATAGCAAACACATTTCTCCTATAGGTGCTGCTGTTGAAGGCGTTATAAAGTTTTTAGATAAACGCTACAGTGCAAGGTGGGAAAGTTTTAACTATACTGGTGTAATTGACGGTAACCTAGTTTCGTTTATGAACAAGTTTGATCACGAAGTTGGGTCCATGAAAAGGATTAAAGCAAAAGTAAAAGATCATACAAAAAACCGTTTGTTTAGTGCCGATGAGACTAGACTTAATTATGTAAAACTTTATAAGGTATAACTATGGAAACTTTATTTGGAATTATATTATGCATTGTTGGTGGATGGATATGTTGGGTATCGTCTCAAATCCTTGATGAAAGGAAGCAGGCGTATAGAGCTGGTACACACGATTATTATGGTAACCCTATTGACAAGGAAAATGTATAATGGAGTTTTTTAGTGAAAGCACTAGTTGGTTATTACTTGCATATATTGTAGGCACTCTGCTTGGGTTTTATTTTGGATATAAACATGCGGTTTATAATGTAACTGACAAGATCATCGACAGTTTGATCGAGCAAAAAATGCTGAAGACTGAAGGCCACGGCGATAACATGGAGATTATTCCTTGGACAGAGTGGTGCGATGATCAAACTTCAAAATAAACTACCTAGAGATATTTTTGTTGCCTGCTCTGGCGGTGTAGACAGTATGGCGGTATTTGATTTCTTGCATAGAAATCATAATCTAACACTTTGTTTTTTTGATCACGGAACTGAAACAAGCAAAGAAGCATTAGAATTTGTATCAGAACAGGCCGTAGCATACGATGTTGGGTTCGTGTATGGTAGTATCCCTAAACAGTACAATAAAGCGTCTGGAGAAAGTTGGGAAGAGTATTGGAGAATTAAACGGTATGAATATTTTCATAGTTTTAATTCTCCAATTGTGACAGCACATCACTTAGATGATTGTGTAGAAACTTGGGTATGGAGTAGCATGCATGGACAAGGTAAAATTATTCCGTATAACAATCGTAATGTTATTCGTCCTTTTCGCCTTACCCGCAAACGTGACTTAGAACTTTGGGCAGATTTAAAATCAGTGCCTTATATCGAAGACAAGTCGAATAAAGATACGAAATTCACACGTAACTATATTAGACATGAAATGATGCCTAATATTTTACGAGTAAATCCCGGTATTCATAAAGTTATTGCTAAGAAGGTAAAAGCAGATGAACATTGAACATAATCCTAATTTTGATGTAGCACTTGTTACAGAACATTATAGTAAAAAAGACGGAGTACCTGTGACATATGTTTGCACTACAGATCTTAATGCTAGTGATGTGCCTGTTGATGTGTACTATAGAGCAACGCCACACCCTGAGTTTGGTAACCGTTATTTTGGCTTGTATCACGACCACGTTAGAGGTCATCTTATGATTACCGATGCAGACATTGTAGAATCACTTGAGTTCGGCATGATCGAAGTAGACGGTAAGTACTATTACAGTCAATCACATCACGATTATAAAGTAGTAGAAGGCAAGATGATTGACGGCGGACGACAATATATTAGAAGTAATGGTGGCACTACTACTATGCAAATTAAGAACGGAAAGTTCTATATTAAAACATTGGAAGATTTAATAGATTACAAGGACCATCAATATGAGTGACGACTACGTAAAATTTGAAGATTCACTAACCGAAGATGACTATGGTCTTATTATTGATGGCCAATCAGGTGAGTTAAAAGGATTGTGGATGCCTAAAGGTAAAGAGGACGAACCTATTCCAGACACTATTGTAGATTTGTGTATACATGTATTTGGTATAGACCCTAATGATGAAGAAGATGAGGTAACTATACATTGAGCAAACTACGTATTAAAATAGATCAGAGAATGGACGAGTTGCAAGCCATGATGGAGAGCAATATGCATCTAGAAAAACCAATATTAGTTGCTATGCAAATTGAAAGCGTAAGTAAGTTTTGGTCTGTTCTATCAGAAGAAGATAGAGATTATATTCACGGTTGTCAATTTGCTTTAGAAGAAAAAGAGGAGTGGAATGTATGAAAATTGGATTGAGTTTGTCACGCTGTGTGCGTGATATTCTAGAAGAACGTGTTGACTTCCACGATGTGCTAGTAATTGTATCACGAACAGATATAGACCCACGTAATGATAATCACTGGAAAGCAATCTGGGAAGGTTACTTGTATGGCGGCCTAAGTCATCCTGAATGGGCAGGATTAGAAGACAGACAAAAGGCTATGCATGACTTGCTAATAAGTTTATATGATGCAGGCAAGTTACATCAACCTCGTCAGTTTGGAGCTCATCCACGTAGACTGCCTTACCACTGGTTAGAGTGTTTTGTACCGCCAGAAGAAATGAATCCTGCACAGCAAAAAGTGTGGGATAACTATAAACTGATAACGGACTTAGCATGACATTACCAATTGAAAGAACAAATGCGGTATTAAATGTAGAACGATTCTTAATGGACTTGAGAGATCCTAAGAAGTATCCGCGAGTACCAAGTGAAGTTCGTAAACAGGCAAGTAGCCTGTTGAAGCACTATCCCCGCAAGTTTGACATGATGGATCCTGCGGAGAGTTTTGAAGCCATTAAGGAATGGAGTTATGAAAATTAAGATTGGACCTTATGAATCTTGGTACGGACCATATCAGCTCGCTCAAACGCTAATGTTTTGGGTACCAAAAGAAAAAGACGAATACGGCTTTCCGCATACAGCAGATCGTGTACACAAGTTTGGCGAATGGCTTGCTCACGGTAAAGTGCTGCCTGAACCTGAAGTAGGCGAAGTTTACGACATGTGGGAAGACCGTCCTAAGACGTGGCTCTATAAGTTCCTATCGTGGATCCACAGTAAGCAGAAGCGTACTGTTAAAGTACACATTGATCGCTGGGATACTTGGAGCATGGATCATACTCTTGCTCTTATCGTACTTCCTATGCTCAAGCAACTAAAAGAAACCAAGCACGGTGCTCCTTTAGTTGATCCTAAGGATTGTCCACCAGAACTAAAACCTAAGAAACTGACTAAGAAAGAACGTGACAACGGTACTACTGACAGCACACACTTTGAACGTTGGGACTGGGTGCTAGACGAAATGATCTTTGCGTTTGACAGCAAGGTCAATGACGACTGGGAAGATCAGTTTGAAACTGGTGAAAGCGACCTACAGTGGAAGAAGCTGGAAGATGGCAACAGCCAAATGGTAGAAGGACCTAATCACACCAAGGTGTATAATTGGGAAGGTAGAAAGAAATATCAAGAAAGAATAAGTAATGGATTCCGACTATTTGGAAAATATTATGAAAACCTCTGGGATTGAAATGGAATTAAAAGACACAACAACGCAAGAAGAATACAAAGAGATGTCCTCTCAGACAAGAGCTCGTAATCTTGCGATGGAACTGTCTAAAGAACGCAAACGTCTAAAAGCAGAACTTGCAGAGCTTCAAACAGAAGTAGAAGATCTTACACCTACTACGCCAACAGGAACTATAGACTGGTATGTAAAGTGGTGTGCGATGGTATTAGCGGTATTTGGAGTGTTTAGTATCAGTGCAGGATTCACACAAATTGGACAAGTGTCTTATATCCTTAGTTCAATGGGATGGGTGTTTGTTGGCATGGCTTGGGGAGATAGGGCAATTATGATCGGATCAAGTATAAGTGGCACAGCGGTTGCAATGAATTTAGTAGCGAGTTTAACAGTATGACAGATATGTTTGAAGTAGACGATGAAGCGGTTCGTAATCTAGTAATCCTTGCTAAGGAGTGTGAAACTGTAGATCCAATTGATTGGGGCGAACTTGCGATTACAGAAGAACAGGCCTACATTATGATGGCAACTCATGTGCTAGAAATGGAAAGAAATCACTTGACAGATGGCGCAATTATTGTTAAACTACTAGTAGAAAACTTTGTATTAAATCTTAAATTATTAGGAAAGACATGAAAACAATATATGACAATAAGGCAATTTTAACTAATACTCGCAACGAGCAATCAGTTGAAGTAGAAGTTGACAACGTTAGAGCAAATGAATCTTTTGATGCATTCATTGCAACTAACAAAATTCACATGCGCTGGAATGGTAAAATTTATATAGGTAATGCTCACGGCATGGAGTTTACTTCTAAAGGACCAAACGAGCGTGTAATTAAAGGGAGATTTTAATGAAACAGAAAGTAGAGATCATGGAAGGACCATTTAGTGCGGCACTTGTAGAAGATACAGAAGGTGTTCTGTATAGAGAAATTAAAACTGTTCGTGTTAAGCCAGATGGAATGCTTACGGAATATGTTACAAGACGCGAGTATAATCCTAGTGGCGACTATAATGATACTTCTAGTGTCCGTCCGTTAACTAAAGTGGAGGTAAAATAATGCCGCTAATTCCTATGGTTGTTGAGCAAGAGTCAAGAGGCGAACGTTCATACGATATTTACAGTAGACTTCTTAAAGACCGCATAGTTATGCTGAATGGTCCTGTTGAAGATAATAGTGCTAATCTAATTGTAGCACAAATGTTGTTCTTGGAAAGTGAAAATCCAGACAAGCCTATTAACTTTTACATTAATAGCCCAGGAGGCGTTATTACTAGTGGCATGAGCATTTATGACACTATGCAATTTATTAAATCGCCTGTACATACTATTGTGTTAGGACAAGCATGTAGTATGGGTAGTTTCCTTGCACAGGCAGGTGAACCAGGCAAACGTAAAATGTTACCTTATGCACGACACATGATCCATCAACCTAGTGGCGGAACACAAGGCATGGCAAGTGACATTGAAATTCAGTATAAGGAAATCACAAAGATGAAAGAAACCTTAACTGAATTATATGTAAAGCATAATTCAAAAGGTAAGACCTACGAAGAATTTGAAAGAGACATGGACAGAGATACATTTATGTCTGCCCAAGAAGCTCTTGATTATGGCTTAGTAGATCAAATTGTAGAGAAACGCTAATGCCTATTCCTGAAAAAGTCATTATTCCAGCGTCTAAAGATCCTGGCCTTAAGCATTTTTATATTAGTTTAGTAAAAAGTGGCTTAAGAATTGCAGGGTGTGTGGCTGTATTGCTTGGCGCAAATATTATGTGGTTGCCAGGATTGTTTTTAGTTGCAGAACTTCTAGGAATAGTAGAAGAACTATGAGTAGTGCAATCTGGCATGTTGACAAACTAAAAGAGTTTGTTGCTGATAAGAAAGGAATCCCTACAGAAGAAGAACTAAATACCATGTTGAAAGAAACTGTCCTAGTTGTAACTTTCAACAAGTTAGACGGCGCAGAGCGTGTAATGACATGCACTAAGTCGTTTGACATTATCCCTGAAGAGCATAAGCCCAAAACAGATAAAAAACCACCAGCTGGTAACGTAACTGTTTGGGATATCAATGCAAAGGGTTGGCGTAGTTTTAAATATGATCGTGTAACAAAAGTCGAGGTTGACAAGACAGAATCTTGACTGTATAGTAATATACGCTGGGTGAATGGTGTAGTGGTAACACGACAGTCTCCAAAACTGTAAACTGAGGTTCGATTCCTTGTTCGCCTGCCAAAAAAATTATGGCCCGTTCGTCTAGTGGTTAGGACACATGGTTTTCATCCATGCAACAGGAGTTCGATTCTCCTACGGGCTACCAAGATAGTATACACTCTGCAGGAAGTATAGCAACTTGCAACAGACTGATAAACTGGGAGTGTATACTTTAGGAGAGTTGGCTGAGTGGTCGAAAGCGGCACCCTGCTAAGGTGTTATACGGGCAACTGTATCGAGGGTTCGAATCCCTCACTCTCCGCCAGATTGCGGGATTGGTATAGTGGTATTATGACAGCCTTCCAAGCTGACGAGACGGGTTCGATTCCCGTATCCCGCTCCAAATGGTTGACATTGACAAAATATGTGTTATAATGTGTTTTTTAATTAGGAGTATGTATGTTAGAATTAAGATCAGTTGAAGATAGAATGAAGTTTCACAACAAAGATATCGACAACCCTTATTCAGTAAATGGTTTTAATGGTACATGGGCTTTTTCAGACCATAGATTAATTCCAGAAGCTTTAATTGGTTTTTTGCAACATTATTTTGGTCAAGCAAGAATTCGAAGAGTGTCGTTAGATCAAATCAACGAAGTTATGAACGATATTTGGGAAGGGCCCGGAAGTTTAAAGAAAGTCTTCGAGGCTGAAATGGAAATGAGAGCGTCTGGAAAAGATGTAAAAATGATTGCATCAGATTTTGTCAAAACCAAGTTTGATGATTTGGAAGAAGATACACCACTAAGTAATGTAGAGTAAGTTACGCCGGATTAGCTCAGTTGGTAGAGCAACTGATTTGTAATCAGTAGGTCGTCAGTTCGAATCCGACATCCGGCACCATTTATAGGAAGAAGTATGAAAAAGATAGCAGAATGGTTAGATATCTGTAAAGTACACTGGAAAGAAATTTTTGCAATTTCGTTTCTGATGCATTTTGTATTTGATTGGTTCATATTTCTTTTAGGTTTTTTGGTAGGTAAATATCTATGATAGGGGCCGTAGCTCAGTTGGGAGAGCGACTGGTTTGCATCCAGTAGGTCGCAGGTTCGACCCCTGTCGGCTCCACCATTCTAGAAAGGATACTATGTAAATATGCCAGTTGAAGCATGGTTCTATACACCTGCTTATTATGACTTCATCAAAGGTGAAGATCTTAATAAGGTGCAGACAGAAATAAGCGATACTTTGCCTAGCGTTGAGTTTTCAAAACACAAAGGTTGGGGAGAGACAAATCATAGTCTAAGCGATCCAACATTTAAAACTAATTACATAGACAAGTATAAACTACGTTTTACAAAAAAATTATTTGTACAACACATCAAACAATATCTAGCCGCGTTCAAACACGAAGAATATACAGTTAAGATAGAGAATTCTTGGCTTACAAGTACTCAAAAAGGTGAACACACTACTGTACATAATCACGGTGGTTTTGATATAAGTGGCGTGTATTACTTTCAAACAAACAAACAAGACGGTTCTCTATATTTGATGAATCCTCTTACAAGCCTAGTAAGCTCACACTATTTTGCACCAGATGAATGCATATATTATCACCCAGAAATAGGGAAACTTATACTATTTCCTAGTTGGATATATCACGGTGTAAGGCCAAATGACACAGATGACACTAGAATAAGCCTGTCATTTAATGCCAAAATTTCTTTCAAAAATGGTTGACAATGCCCTAATCCTTTGCTATAATATATACATAAATTAGGCAAAGTAGAGGCACACAATGACATTAGTAGATCAAGCAAAATTGTTCGCTACAGCCGCACACGGGGCTATCGGACAAGTTCGTAAATACACAGGCGAACCATACGTTACACACCCTATTAGAGTAATGAACCTTGTTAGCACAGTAATCAAGGACGAGAAGGTGTTAGCGGCCGCTTTGTTGCACGATGTCATCGAAGATACTAAAATTACAAAAGAAGATATTGCTTTTGCATTTGGTATTGAAGTTGCTGATATGGTTGTTTTACTTAGTGACCCGCCCAAAGTTGAAGGTGGTCCTAATCGTAAAGCACGTAAAGCAATGGATCGTGATAGACTTAGTAAGGCACCTGCATGTGTACAGACTATCAAAGTTGCAGACATGATTGACAACACTGAAAGTATTGTTGCACATGATCCTAAGTTTGCAAAAGTATACTTAGAAGAAAAGCGTTTGCTTTTAGATGTATTAACTAAAGCAGATGCAAAGTTAGTTGAAATTGCAAAAAATCAGGTAACACGATGAGTAGGTTTCAAGAGAAGTTTTTGAAGCCTACTCTTTTTAATCAAAAGGACATTGGATGGTAGGAACTGTTTGGCCAGTACAAGGAAGTAAAGGGAATGAGTATTCCGTCACATTACATGATCGTGGATTTAACTGTGATTGTACAGGTTTTGGATACCATGGGTATTGCAATCATTCTAAATCTATTGTAAAAAAAGTTGAGAGGGCAATGGCATGAGAACACAACCAGACGCAATTATTAGGCAACTTGAAGCAGACAACAGTCGCTTGGGCAAAGAAGCAATCCTAAAACAAGCACACGAAGAAGGACTTCCTGAGTTCTTTGAAGGTCTTACAATGGCACTAGATCCGCTTGTAACATTTGGAGTAAAGCAGGTACCTGAACGTTCAGATATATTAACTGGACAAGGATTGTCTTGGTCTGTGTTTAAAGAACTTGCTGAAAAACTACAACAGCGTGAACTAACCGGACATGCGGCACGTGATGCTATTGAATTAGCAATGGGTGTGGCTACTACAGAACAATGGAATGATTGGTATCGCCGTATCCTTATTAAAGATTTACGTTGCGGAGTAAGTGAAAAGACCGTGAACAAAGTGGTGCCTGGTACTGTACCGGTATTCACTTGTTCATTGGCACACGACTCTGCTAAACACGAAAAGAAAATGACTGGCAAGAAACAAATTGAAATCAAATTAGATGGCGTTCGTGTTCTTACTACTATACGTGGTAACAAAGTTGAGATGTTCAGTCGTAATGGTAAACAGTTTCACAACTTTGGACACATCATTGCAGAAATAGAAGAAGTACTAAAAGATTATCCTGCACCGTATCCGCTTATGCTCGACGGCGAAGTAATGAGTGCTAACTTTCAAGACTTAATGAAACAGGTACATCGTAAGGACAATGTAAGTGCAAACGATGCTGTACTACATTTGTTTGACATGGCACCTTTGGGTAACTTCTTAAACGGAAAGTATGACAAACCACAGCATGAACGTAGTGCTATGGTAAAGTATTGGGTAGAAGATCATAAAAGCGTTTTAAAGCACGTACAAGCACTTGATTGGGAAACAGTAGACCTAAGTACTCCCGAAGGCGAAAAACGCTTTACAGAGCTTAATAAAGCGGCTGTAGACGGTGGATATGAAGGTGTTATGATTAAGGACGTTGATGCTCCTTATGAATGTAAACGTACTCATGCATGGCTTAAAGCAAAGCCATTTATTGAAGTAACATTGGAGGTAGTAGATGTCGAAGAAGGAACAGGAAGAAATGAAGGAAGACTTGGAGCACTCGTATGCCGCGGTGAGGATGATGGACGGATGGTTGAGGTCAATTGCGGTAGCGGGTTTAGTGACGCTGATCGCGATACCTTTTGGAGCAATCGTGGGTCTTTGGTTGGCCAACTTGTAGAGGTACGAGCAGATGCAATTACGCAAAATCAAGACGGCACTTACTCGTTACGTTTTCCAAGATTTAAAACGTTCCGGGGATTCGAAGCCGGCGAAAAAATATAAATTTTACAAATACACAAAAAGTAAAAAGTATGAAAATGCTCGTTGTATTTGGGACTTAGAAAACGAAGGATAGTGACATGAAACACATTTGGTATTTCCTTAAATGGAATTTTAACTTTCAAGAATGGCAACCTTACAGCAAACGCATGCTTGGATATTTTATATTAGGTATTGTATTTGGAATGCTTGTTGAGAACGGATTTTTTATTACGCCTATTTTAATATTTGTTGATATGACAGTTGATATTGTGCGTAATAGATACAATGACTTTCTAGCAGAACGTGATGAGATCTTAGACGAGCTCAAGAAAAAATAAAGGCATCATGAGTTGCACTCTCTTATTCGCAAAAAACTGTTACAGGTTGCATACGATAATCCTGGAGTTCAAGGCCGTGTTAAAATGGCTGCCGGTATTATCTATAAAAGACATCTAATTGCAACAGGTATAAACAGTTATAAGACCCATCCCTTAATGTGTGAATCTAACGGTTACAGGGATGGGCAAATCTACTTACATGCAGAAGTTGATGCTATTAAAAATGCATTAAGAATCATTTCTGTTGATCAATTATCAAAATGTGATATGTACATTGTACGGTTGAAGAAAACTCAACCATATGGAACTACATTTGTTCCCGGACTAGCAAAACCGTGTCCAGGATGTATGCAATTAATTAGTAGTTTCGATTTAAAGAATGTTTATTGGACTGAAGATGAAGAAACAGTTTGTTTTGCATGAGTTTACGATGGGAGATGTAGAGGACCCGCATATTTACGTGACAGCGCCAATTTGGGAATGGCAACAAACTCAGCAAGGTAAATTTGCTATGAAGTACGGAAAAAATATTAAGTACACTATAGCACCAGACGATTTTTCCTACGGACATAGAGTTACTATAACAGGAGAATTTGCTGGCAAGTATGAAACTGTGCTACGTTTGAAAAAAGATTGACTTTTTTAATCTTTGCATATATACTTTTTGTAATAAACTTTTTGGAGATTTTAAATGGCCCTGCCGAAGACTAAAAGAAAAAAACCTAGAGCGGCTCCTCGTCTAAAACGCGGTGCTAAACTTACAGCGCCTAGTTGGGATGGCTGGGAAGAATGGACGGGTGAACAGATTCACCGTCATAGAGAATATGTAAGATCTTTTTACTATGAAAATTATAAGCCAGCTGATTTGTATCCTAGTATATTCAAATGGATGGAAGCAAGCGGAGAATATACTAAAGAACAAATAAAACACGCAAAGGCAATGCCTAATACTTACATCAGTATTACAAGTGCTATTGTTGCACAATCATTTTTAGATGGTGCTCCTGACTATGTAAAGAGAGAAGATGAGCATTGGCAAAGTCTTGCTGGCACAATGGGTCCTAAGAAAGGTCCTAGCGAATTCCTTAAAAAACGAATTGAAACTTACATTGAAGGTGGCTCAAAGGCTGTTCAAGTTAAAACAAAAGAAGAAAAAGCAAAAGCAAACGTCTACGTTCCTACAATACAAGAACGTATAAGAGACCAGGCATATGATATGTCTGAACCAATTGACGAATGGTTGGAAGTTTGGGTACAAGACCCAAAGTTGTTTGACCCAAAAGGGTTTGACTTTAAAGCATATTTTAAAAAAGTTCAACCAAGTCAAGCTCACGCTCGCAAAATGAAATCTTTTTGGGAGTCGGAACTAGTAGACTTTGACGACCTAGAAAGAATGCCAACAAAAGGACAGTTGGCAAAAATGGACGAACACGAAAGAGATATGTGGGAACAACTAAAAGAAGGTTACGCAGATCACAAAAAATCTGATATTGCAAAATATCGCAAAGCAATCGAAACCGTGAATGCAGAGCTAGACTTTATTATTGAGCAAGCTAAGGCAACACGTAAACCACGTAAGCCTAAGCAACGATCTGCAAGTAAAATTGTAGAGAAGTTGAAGTTTAACAAAGCAGATGACAAGTATTCACTTGCAAGTATTGATCCTACACTTATTGTAGGTGCTAGTGAGCTGTGGGTGTTTAACAGTAAGACACGTAAACTAGGCAAATATGTTGCATCAAATATAGATCCAAAAGGTCTTGCTAGAGACGGTACTGGACTTAGTGTTAAAGGCACAACAATAATAGGGTTTGACGAAAAAGAAAGTATTCAAAAGACGCTACGTAAGCCAGAAGAACAACTAAAAGAGTTTAAAAATGCAGGTAAAGTAGCATTACGCAAGTTTCTAGAGGAGATAAAAACTACTGATACAAAACTAAACGGACGTTGTAATCCGGATACAGTGCTTCTTAAAGTAAACTGATAAATACTTACATGAAGAAGCCAGATCCTAATAAAGTCCGTATTGCTGTAGAAGGACTACCTATTTTAGCAGAAGTTGTTGATGCTTTAGCAAGCATAGACAACACTCCTGACATGTCAAAACTAGCAAATAACAGCCTAAGTGGAGACTTAATTCAAGGAGGTACAATATCTAAGTTTAAAAGCACCGGTATTAAAGACGAGTCAACTAGACTTGTAGTGTTTGTAAATGACGATGGAATACTAACTGATACAATAGACGTAGAAACACTAGTAGGCGACACAAATGTTTCTGGTAATTTACATGTAGACGGCGAAGTTTATGCAAAAAAACTTCATGTTGACGAAGTTACAGCAGACGTTAGAAATGAAAGATCTGGACCACTTGAATTCAATGATGCAGATGGTAACATCTATAATAAAGGATTATTGTGGGTGCAAAAAGGACAACCTACAAAACAGTTTGTGTACAGACCTAATCCAGATAGACTTTGGAGTAGTGATCCAATAGATTTACATGCAGATGCTGCATACTTTGTAAACGGCAACTATGTTCTAAGCAAAGATTCACTAGGCCCTGATATTAAAACAAGTAGCCTTAGAGAAGTAGGTACACTTCATAAGTTAAATGTTAGAGGCAATGTTTCTTTTGGTCAACATCTATTTTGGAACAGCGATGCTGATAGGCTAGGTATTGGTACTGAAGCACCTAATGGTGCTGTTGGTATAATGGGCTTTGATTCTGAGTTTGTTATTGATATAGATCAACCAGAGATCAAATTAGGAACATATACAACACATGACCTAGAAATTATAACTGACAATACAACTAGAATTAGTGTAAGTGCTAATGGTAAAATACACCTAGGTAACAAGAACAGTGACTCAGCAAGGGTTACAGTACATGGTAAATTAGGTGTTGGTGTAAACACAATTTCAGACGACAGCGATCTTGCTGTTGCAGGCCCGATAAAATTTGAAAACAAAAAAATGCAAGTAGGTTCCGGTTCACCCACTAGTGGACAATATCGTAAAGGCGATATAGTTTGGAATGATGACCCAAAGCCAACAGGCTATATAGGTTGGGTATGCATTTTGGAAGGCACTCCAGGAGAATGGAAGCCTTTCGGTCAAATCAGCTCATAAACTACCAACAAAATAAAGTAAGAGTACCCTATAAATATTAGTATGACTAACTTTGACTTATTAAAAAAACAAACTAAAAAACAGGCACTTATTTGGAAAATAATAGGCAGTGTACTTCCCATGACAGGCTTTATAGCTCTAGCGATTTCGTATTGGCTAGGAGCTCATGAAACATATTATTGGCTTATTTTAACAGGCACTTGTACTTTTATGTTCGTCGCCGCAATTTGGTGGTGGTGGGCAATAGATAAAATTTCCTCTGTTGTTGAATTAATGTCTCAAGCGGCTGAAAAATTTAAAGAAGTTAAGCAAGACATTACTGTCTTAAAAGAAGATATAAACAACAATAAATAATTGTATGTATGTATTTGGTAACGGTGAAAGCCGTTCTCGGCTTGATATTGACTCTCTGTTTGGAACTAAAATAGGGTGCAATGCCATTATGCGTGATTATAAAATGGATCATCTTATCTGTGTTGACAAACGAATGGTTGAAGAATCTATCAACGCTGGTATAAATGAGGAAACAAAAATTTACACAAGAAGCGATTGGTATCCTAGATTCAAACAACACAAAAACATAAGATTACTTCCTAATTTACCTTATGAAGGAAATGAGAGATGGGACGAACCATTTCAATGGGGTAGTGGTCCTTATGCTGTTCTTTTAGGAGCTCTAAAGAGCAAAAAAGAAACAGTTCATTTAATAGGCTTTGATATGTACAGTGACACTAGCACAGTTAATAACATATACAAAGATACACGAAACTATGATAGAGCAGATAAGAGAGCCGTTGATCCTAGATATTGGATACACCAAATAGGAAAAGTATTCCAATGTTTTCCTAAAACTAAATTTATAGTCTATAATAAACATATAAAACTAAAAGAATCCTGGATTTATCCTAACGTAATGGTTGACACGATAAGTAACATATCGTATAATAGTTAATATTAATATAGGACTTGGCGTCAACCCTTCTAATTCTGCCGCCATATTATAGGAGAAAACATATGGCATTTTATAGTACTAAAACATACGGACACAACATCGGTCTTTCAGCGGTGTTCCGTCAACCAAAAGCATTACATTCACATTGTCATTTATTGCATGGCTACAGTCTTGCTTTTAAATTTGTATTTGGCTGTAGTGATCTAGATGAAAAAAACTGGGCTGTAGACTTTGGAGGACTAAAACCTTTGAAGGCTTGGCTAGAAGATAGTTTTGATCATAAAGTTGCTGTAGATGCAGACGACCCTGAACTTGAAACGCTTAAAGCACTAGAAGAAAAAGGACTAGCAGAGCTAAGAATTTTTGACGGTGTAGGTGCAGAAAAGTTTGCATATCATGCGTGGAAGTTTGCGGATAATCTTGTGCGTGAAATGAGTGACGGACGTTGCTGGTGTGAGAGTGCAGAGTGTGCAGAGCACGGTGCTAACTCAGCAATTTATACTCCATATCAAACACAAAAGATGTCGTTTGCTGATGGCAAAGATTGATAAGAGTCAATACACTAAGGAAGAATGGTTAAAGATTAAGGCCGAACGCAGAGAAGCAAAGGCTAGTAAACTTATTTCTACACTTCCGCAGGATTATTTTGTGTTATGTCTTAAACATGGCACAAAATATTCTGCAGATTATGTAAACAAATTGTATAATATGGTAAAACGTAATTGTACGTTAGACTATAAGTTTGCATGTCTTACAGACGATCCAATGGGGTTAGATCCTAACATACAAATACTCAACTTACCAAAAGGCTTACATGGGTGGTGGTGCAAGCCTTATATGTTTTCTAAAGATCTTCCCATTAAAGGAACTATACTGTACTTAGATTTAGATGTTGTTATAAGCGGTAATATAGATAAGTTATTAACTTGGCAACCTAATCATTGGTGCATTGTAAAAGACTACACTCGAGCTATGCGTCCTAGTTATCAAAAGTATAACAGTTCGGTTATAAAGTTTAAAACAGGAGAACTGGGGTTTGTTTGGGACAAGTATAAACAAGATCCAGAAAAATATCAAAAACTGTTCTTTGGTGATCAAGACTACTTGTATGATGTAACACATAAAGAAAAAGCCGCAATGTTATATCCAGATAGTTGGACACAAAGTTGGAAATGGGAAGTAAGACAAAGTAGAGATTTTGAACCAGGCGGCGTCAGAGGAAAAAGAACATTTAAGGTAGTGGAAAACTGTGTACCTCGAATAGAATGTTGCGTGTGTGTTTTCCACGGAGATCCAAATCCAGAACATTGCAAAGATCCATGGGTAGTAGAAAATTGGCGATAAAATATATATTTGATGTAGACGGAACATTGACTCCTAGCAGAGGTAGAATGGACTATGACTTTAGAGCATTCTTTAATGCGTTCTCTATGGTCAATGACGTATATCTTGTAACAGGTAGTGATAAACCTAAAACTATAGAACAGATTACAGAACCAACTTATAACTTGTGCAAACGTGTTTATCAATGTAACGGTAATGATGTTTGGGAAGGCAAAGTTAATATTAAACACTCCGAATGGACATTACCAGAAGATGCACACGAATGGTTGTCGATTGAGCTCACTAGTAGTGCTTTTCCGTTAAGAACTGGGCTACATTTTGAACATAGACACGGAATGACAAATTACAGCGTAGTTGGGCGCAATGCTACACTGGGCGAACGCAAATTGTATGTAAAATATGATCTCGAACATAACGAAAGAAATAAAATAGCTGGAAAGTTTAATTTGCTCTTTCCAGAGTTAGAAGCAAGACCTGGAGGAGAAACAGGTATTGATATTGGACTCAAGGGTAGTGATAAAAGTCAAATACTACACGACTTTGATATAAATGATGAATTACACTTTTTTGGTGATAGGATGGATAAAGCAGGAAATGATTATCCTCTTAAAAAACAGATCATTGACAGTGACTTAGGTATGTGTTATAATGTTAAAGATTATAAAGAAACGTGGCAATTACTAGAAGAAATATAATGGATTTAAAATTTACAACAGCAGGTGACTTTTTGAAAGCACAACAAAAACGCATAGGTTTTGCATGCAAATACATGTATCCTGATCAAACACAGAAGAAGAAATTGCTTGAGGAGATACAGCGACCACTAAATACTCGTAGCACAACAGTTGCGTGGCTCAATAGGCAAACACGTGATGTTGCTGAAGAACGCTTGTGGGACATTATGGTCCACAACATAGCGTCATACAGAAGGTTGATTGAATATGTTGGAAGTCTTCCCCCTCAACTTAGAATGGTCAGATTGGGTAGTGATGTACTTCCTGTTTATACCGAGCCTACTTGGTGTTATTTTTGGCGCAAGCCGGATGTGGTTGCATACTGTGAAAAAGAATTCGCAAAAGTTGGAGAAACCGCAAGAGCCCTTGACGTCCGACTATCAATGCATCCGGGACAATTTACTGTACTTGCCTCGGATAATCCGGAAATTGTTGAGAGGAGCATAGAAGAATTTGAATATCACACCGATGTCTTGCGCTGGATGGGATACGGCCGCACCTTCCAAGACTTTAAATGCAACGTACACATATCGGGTCGAAAAGGTCCACAAGGCATCATCGACGTCTTACCGAGACTCTCGCCAGAAGCGCGAAACGCAATCACAATCGAAAACGACGAAATGTCTTGGGGCATTGACGCAAGCCTCGAACTTGAAAAGCATGTCGCTCTCGTATTGGACATACACCACCACTGGGTTGCTAGTGGAGAATACATATCGCCCACCGACGATAGATTTTTACGTATAGTTGACAGTTGGCGTGGAGTAAGACCTGTTATTCATTACTCAGTTTCACGCGAAGATCTACTAGTAGACCATGATGATAACTCTTTACCTAATATGGATTCGCTATTAGAGCAAGGCTTTAAGAAGCAAAAACTTAGAGCACATTCTGACTTTATGTGGAATAATGCTGTTAACGACTGGGCATTAGAATTTTTAGATTACGCAGACATTATGGTCGAGTCTAAGTCTAAGAATCTTGCTAGTATTGACCTATACAAATATGGTCTAGCAACAGAAGATTATAACTCAATGGCAAAAGACTTCGCAGGAAAAATATATGCATAAATAGTTTTATGCATGAACAAATATATAATTTTTTCCAAGATCTAAGTACAACTTACAATCCAGAAACAATTTTTGCAGAATATGCAAAAGGTGAGCCTACTCCATTTTATATGATAGACAACTTTTTGCCACCATGGTTGTACAATACTATTATAAATTCATTTGAAGATATCCCGGAAGAACGCTATAAAATTTTTGCTAATCAGTATAGCGAACGAAGAGAATGTAGAAACTTTGCTGAGGCGCCTTTACTACAAACCCTTGCAAATAGTTTTAACAGTAAATTGTTTGTAGATTGGTTAGAAGTTTGTACTGGTACAGAATCTCTTGTTCCAGATCCTCACTTCTTAGGCGGTGGGTTTTGTAGAAGTAGCAGAAATACATCATTAGGATTACATACAGACTTTAATTGGAATAACGGTCTTAAATTAAATAGACAAAAGAATGCCATACTCTATCTTAACAAAGATTGGAAAGAAGAGTGGAATGGACATTTAGAATTTTGGAACAATGAAAGAACAGAATGTGTTAAAAAAATTGCACCAAAGCCTAATAGATTAATTTTTTGGGACTATGGTTATGATTTAGTTCATGGGCATCCCGAACCTATAGAATGTCCAAAAACAATAACTAGAGATAGTTTAATACTATTCTACTATACTTCAAATGCAACATATGAGCATGATCCAAGACGTTCACAATTCTATGAGCAAGCAGAGTAAATACAGTACGGAGATAAACAATGAGCTATTTAAACAAAATGTACGGAAGAAATCCGGCCCAGACCCAATCATCATCTAGCGAATCTACAAAAAATCCTAATCGTGTAACGGGCGGGTTAAAAGCCCAAGGTGTAGATACTATGGTGTTGCTGGGAGAAGATGGCTCAACTCAAGAACTTCCTACTTTACAGTATGTTCGTAGTTTGGAAGAACAGTCAAGAAAACAGCGAGCCGCTATCACTGTATTAGAGCGTAAGCTGGCTCGCTGTGAGTCTGCTATCGAAAGACTAAGTGTTAGAAATATTACTTCTTAGAAAGTTTAAATACTTCGTCAACTAGGTCTGCTTTTTTCTTTCTTCTATCAATATCGACTTTATAATTTTCTTTTGCAAATGCTTCAAGTTTTTCTTTAGTCATTTTTGCTAAGTCTGCTTTTTTGACAGTAGTCTTTTTAGCTTCTGCTTTCTTTGGTGCAGGCGCAGGAGCAGGCTTTGCTACTGGCTCTGGCTGTGCAGATGAAAAAAGATTGCGTAACCAATTAAACATAATTATTCTCCATAATAAAATATTTGCTTGTATATTTACATAAATACTCTATATAGGAGACTAATTATGGTAGAAAGTTTAAAACTAAAAAAGATTGACGGACTTAGAATAGATAAGAAACCTTTTCAACCTATTAAACTAAAGCCCGAGCAAAAACTACCTGAAGAAAAAAGGTCGATGAAAACAACTGAAAATACTAGACCAGGAGGATATAAGTTCTAATGAAAAAATGGATTATAGACAGACTAGGCGAAAGAACTTCGCTTGATGGCGCTGTACTTATTGGTGCAGGTGTAGCATTTCTTATCTTCAAACCAATTGCTAGTTTAGTTGCATACGGTGCTATTGCATACGGTGCATGGACTATCTACAAAAAAGAAGATTAATAAATGTCTAGAGAGTATATATTGACTGTTGAAACATCTGAAAATACAAGAGAAGTATCTGAAGGTGTTACTAAAGAACTGTATAATGTTACTATTACTAAAGTAGAAACAGGACAAACTATCTCAATAGTTGATGTTGTAAGCACTTATGATAGAGATGACTGGTGCCAAACTGTATTTGAACATGCAAAAGAAGGATTAGATCACGAAGACGGTCCTAGTTGTTGCTATGTTAATGCAAGTTACGTAGACTAAAGTTTACTAATAGGGAGATCAGAACTAGCAGAAAATTTCCATTTCTGTTTTTGTTCTACTCCCTTTTTTTGTGCAAATTTTTTGCTATCACAATCATTACACACATGAAAATAATTGTTGCTTAACCGCTTGGCATCCATCTTGCCTCTAGGTCTTTCAAACTCGTTATCACAGTTATCACATCTTAGTAACACGTAGGTCTTTTTGCGTGTGTAAGGGTGCGTACGACCTAATTTTGACGTTCTCACATGTCTTGTTTGTACAACAAATTCTTTTATGAACATAATTATATTTATTACATTAGGATTATAAAACTTATCGATAAATATATTAAAGGAGTACAGATGTTTGTATTAAATCTTACTAAATCAGCCAAAGAAAAAATAGATGAACTATGCAATGTAGAGCCAAAACACTTTGCCGTGCATTTAGGACTGAAAGGAGGCGGTTGTGCAGGATTTGAATACGAGTGGAGCATGGTCAATAAGGAAGACGTAGGTGTAAATGACGAAATAATACCTACAAATAATGGAAATCTAGTAGTAGATGCAACTAGTTTAATGTATCTATTTGGAAGTGAAGTAGATTATTCTAAAGATGTATTCCAGACCCAATTTGTTATTAATAATCCTAACGCTCAAAGTAGTTGCGGATGCGGCGTAAGCGTTAATTTTAATGATAACATAGAAGACAATATACAAATTTTGGAGCTAAAATAAAATGGCAAGACAAGAAGTAGACATCGGCATTGAAGGTAATGACGGAACCGGTGATAGTATTAGAGAATCGTTTCGTAAGGTAAACGAAAACTTTCAAGAGATATATGCTGTAGTAGGTAAAGGTGGACAAATAACCTTTACATTGCTTGCTGACACACCAGACAGTTTAAATCCATTTAAAGGTGACGGCGTTGATGCTTACTTGCCAATAGTATCACAAGACGGCACAGAAATTGAAATTAGAAAACTAGGCTCTGACAGCGACGAGAATCCCGCCAATGTAGACACTATTGATGTAAGTGTTGCTACTAACGGCAAAATTATTCTAAAATTAAATAGTATAACATTACAATCAGATGCTAAACCAGTATTAGGTGGTCCATTAAATGCCGCCGGCGTTGCTATAGCAAATGTAGGAACTGAACTAGATGACGTAACTGGATTTAACAATACTCATGGTACATCTTTTTCTATCGATGATATAGTTATTGACAAGAAGTTTGCTGACAAAAACTACATCCGTAGACAAGATCCAGGAGAAACAATTAACGTACCAGCAGAGCCTGCTGACGGATCAAGTTATACAAAAGTCTTTACAGTAAGTTTATCATCTGCGGTTGGTGTTGGGACAGCACTTATACCACAACACGGATTGACAAGAGGTTCTGATGGTGCAGCATACATTTTTAATACTTCAGGTACAGGATTAAATTGGAGTAGAATTGATCCAGCAACTGACACCCTAGTTTCTAGCACAGACTTGGACGACAACAATCAACTAATTTATGGTCCTTTAGAAAATGGCGATGTAGTATATCTTGGTATTTTGGACGAAAATAATATTGGATTTTTTGCTAATCCAGAAGATGCACTACTAAATGACTCTGTAGAAAGAAATAGAAGAAGATACAAATTAACAACAACTGATTCGGCAGGTTTGAGTATTACAGACGGCGGCTTCAACGAAGACCTAGAAGGATTTTTCTTAAGCCATCAGGTAATGCCACGTGATAGCATTGTAAGAAGACAAGGCGATACTATGGAGGGTCCGCTTACACTCCATGACCATCCAGGTGATTTAGCAGGAGCAGGAACTCCAAATGGTATTGCAGACTTACAGGCTGTATCAAAGTTATATGTAGATAGCCAATCAACAGAATCAAGTGCAAATATATTTGTTAGTGTTGTAGGTAATGATGCACAAAATGTTGCTCCTCCAGGTAAGGAAGGTAGTTCACTAGCATATGCGTATAGAACAATAGGCGCAGCAGCACGTAAGGCAGAGCAGATACAAATTGCTTCACCATTTGAACCTGGTCCTTATATGCAGGACATATTTACATCACGAGTAATAAACGAAGGCGATCCCGCTGTTGTAGAACTTTCACAAGTTACACAACGAGGCTATGCAACAGGTGCAGGTCTTGATAGTAGAGGTAACACTAAGTCACTTGTTGATGCTAACAAAAACTTTATTATTGCTGAAGTTATAGCATGGAAAAATGAACAAATAGAAAATAAAGCTACAACTACTGTTGGAACAACTACAGTCAACTGGACAGATAGAGTTGTAAATGATAGAGCTCTTGAACTTGATTTGAGCATAGCATTGGATGCAGCACTGTTAGATCACGTAGCAGGTACACTTGCATCAGCACTATCTACAAGGGTTGGTGTAGAGTTTTATAATGACGAATATGGTAGGTCACAAAATGGTCTACTAAAAACTGTTTATGCACATTTATTAGAGCAAGCAAGGACTATTACAGCAAGTATTATTACAAATACACCTGTAACTCCTTCGCAAACAATTTACACACAAGAATTGATTACATTTGGTTCTAACCAGCCAGACAGCGATGACGCAGCTTCAGTAACTGGCATATCAGGTAATATGGCAATACAAAGAGATATTGTTTTGAATGGTGTGTTCTCTGCAGAGACTCCGCAGACCGGTAACAGATACGAACTATTTTTTAGTAACAGTGTTAACGGAATAAGCCAAGGTAAAGTTGACCAAGGCGATCCACAAAACAGAGATCTACGAGTAGGTAAAGTTATTAGAGGTAAGACATCTGGGGCTATTGGTAAAATTATTAGATATTTTACAGGCGATGATAACATTAACAATCCAGGATCTACTGACGATTTAGCAGAACTAGAATTGCTTACACCAGTAGAATTCACAATAGGTGAAAAACTGGAAATGGGCAACATTGTTAACAATAGACAAATCACTATTAGAATAGAAACAGGACAGTATTTTGAAGACTATCCAATTAGAGTTCCTGCAAACGTATCACTAGTTGGTGATGAATTTAGACGAGTTATTATTCGTCCAAAAGATGAAGTTTCTCAATCACCATGGTCTGGAACATATTTTTATAGAGATAAAGAATTTGACGGCTTAACAGGTGACAGTGATAGTGTCACAGGTGTAGCAGATCCTAACTTACCAGTAGACGGTGAAGCATATATTAATCCGCTTACAGGAGAAACAGATGGATATTTTGGTAGACATTATCTATACAACCCCAATTTACCAAAAAACGTAGACAATGGCGGCAACCTTGCTATTACAAATCCAGGACAGTATGTAGATGCAGCTGTTTTAATTGAAAAGAACAAAGAATTTGTAATTGCAGAAGTTATTGCATTCCTTGATTTTTCAAAAGATCAAAGTAACCAAGGACAACCAGGATATACAGGATATGCAGGTGTTGTATGGGACGATCAGGCTAGAGACAGATATAGAAGAACAATAGGAAGTTTATGTGACGCTATTGCTGCTGATTTAAGAGCAGGTGGTAGCATTAATACATTACATATCCAAGGTAGTATTTTCTTCGATGGGTTAAATTATACAAATGAGGCAACCCCAAGATACCAAAGTATTATATCAGCGGCTGATGTTATACAAAATGTAATTATAAACAATGCTTACAATAACATACTTTATGCAGCTTTTAAAGGTTCAGATCATCCAACTCAATACATCAATACAAACTTGACAGGTGGTGCAGATGTCGCTGGCAATGGTAACTTAGTGTATGATATTGTTGAATTGATTAAATGGGGTAACGACGAAAGTCCAAACAATGACTGGAACCCAGCAAAACGATCAACAGCACTAGATGCTTTCTTAATGAATGATGCTACTATCCTACGTAATATGACTGTTCAAGGTCATGGCGGATTTATGTGTGTGCTAGATCCAGAAGGACAAATTCTTACTAAATCACCATATATTCAAACAGGGTCAAGTTTCTCGCAATCACTTAATAGACAAGCATTTAGAGGCGGGATGCTAGTTGATGCGTTCTGTGCTAACACTCCAGTTAAAGTTACAAGTGTTGAAGCTAACGGATTTGAGCTATTAGTTACAGCAGACCCAGGAAGCGGTTTGTCTATTAGAAAGCCGCAAACACCTTGCCCATTTTATATTAATGGTATTAGATATCAGGTAAACGATGTTACTGATTACAATGACGGTGGTGCATTACTTGCTCCAACAGCAAGATTAATACTTGACTCAACTTCTGGACCAGTAAGTGACGCAAACCCAGATATTAACATAGGTTGGGATGAAGTTGAACTACCTATACCAGGCGGCGGCTATGCTATAACACTTCAAACAGCGGGTAACAGATCTCAGCTAGGTAACGACTTTACACAAGTTAACGACTTAGGTTATGGGCTTGTTACTATTAACGGCGGATTGAGTGAAATGGTTAGTATGTTTACATACTACTGTCATACAGCATACTATGCAGGTAATGGTGGACAAATTAGATCATTAAACGGTTCTAACGCAAATGGTGTATATGGACTTGTTTCACAAGGTAGTGACCCTAACGAAGTACCAGACAATGTTGTTCTTAAGAATGACATGGTACAGTCAGCAAAAACATTTAGTGCTGTTACAGTTCTTGAACTTACAGCAAATTTAAGTGTAACGGCAGGCGATGCTATTGCTAATGCTGGTTCTACACCAAGTGCAAGCGGCGAATCAGTTTTTGCAACAGTAGGCAAGAAACTATATCTTGATACTACATCAGGAAGTTTTACACCTGGCGATAGTATCTTTGTAAATGGTGTAGACTCGGGTGTTGATATTGCTCTTAATGGAGTAGATACAACTGGTTACACTAACGTAGCAACACAACTTAGTATGCACGTATACGATTTAGAACATATTCCTACTAATAAAGGTGAAATAGATTATTACCATGATGATGATCCTGTATCACCTTTAAATAGAATAGGACGTTATGAGCTTGCAAACATTCAAACAATGAATGGTATTTTAGTTGACGGTTATACATTAGACAACACAGAGTATGTTTTTAATCCTGTAGCAAGAACAACAAATGTAAATGGAGTAGTAGGTAATGATGAAAGCGATCCTGTTACAGAAACTACAGAAGCTGTTATAGTTATATCTAAATCTCAACAAACTGTAAACGGACAATCAGGAATTTATAAAGTTAATATATTTGGTACAGAACGTGGAGATCACTACAAGATTGGTGACACGTTTACAATATCAGGAACGCAACTAGGTGGTGTAAGTCCTACACATGATGCAACAGTAACAGTAACAGAAATTAACCGTAGCACAGTAAACATTGATAACGGTATCCAAACAGGAAGCATTAGACGTATGTCAATTAGTGGTGCTATTAATATTATTCCTAACTTTACACCTCAGCGAGATGGACAAGTTTATAAACTTAACTTTAGTACATCAAATGACCAGTTCGATAACGATGGATTATTCCAGGATATTCCAGTTAACCAACCTGTCGATATTAGGCAAAACCAAACACACTTATTTAGAGATATCGAAAGTGTAGGTAGTTTAACAATTAGACCTAGTACGGCTGTAAACTTCGACGATGATCCATTAGATACTTATAGATCAATTAGTTTTGGAGTAAACGATAGTGCAGGTGGATTACTTTTAGATGACGAATCTTTAACAGGCTTTGACGCAACATATGATTTTGTACAACTTTTAATTAACGATAGTTATAAAAACTTAGCAGGGTCTACATTGTCAGTTCCATCTAGTTCAACAACTCTAGGCGGAACACAAGGCGACACTACTATTGCGATTGAACGACTTTCAGAATTAAAAGATATATTTAAATTAAATAACAACTTTGATACAGATGCACAATTCCAAACTATTCCGGCAGACGACACTGGTAGAGACTATACTATAACATATGAATTACCCAAAGTTATTTCTTGGCGTGGTAAAAAACATATTGTTTATAACTATAGAGAAGTAAAAGTTGAAAGTGGTAATCACAACATAAAAACAACTTTCTCAGAAGAAAACACCTATGCGGTAGTTGACTTAAAAGAAATTGAAGAAGTTAAACTTACTCTAAATGACTATGGCTCTTGGGAAAGAGATGTTTTCTACAATCTAGCACAAAGATCTGTTCTTGTTAGACAAGTTGGTAATACTTCAGCAAGCGGTAAAGTTAAAGTAGCACAATTCAATGAAAATGTATTAGACTTATATGACTGGTCAGGCGTAAACTTTAATACAACTGGTGCATTAGAAATCAGTATTGACAATGGCGCAACTTATACAACTATGACTGACCTGGCTACAAATTCTGTAAATCTTGTTCCAACACTAGTTGAAATTAGAGACACAAACGTTACAGGTGTAGCATCGGGTATTTCACAACCACTTAGCCAAGGCTTTAATAGTGTAATTGCTCTTAGAGCAGGATTACAAGACGGTGCTCCAGCAAAAATTACTATACAAATTAGTACATGTAGAGCTACAGGACACGACTTCCTAGACATAGGTACAGGTTCATTTAACCAAACAAACTATCCAAATGTTATTTTAGGTTTCCCAGCAAGAGAAGCTGTACAAGATAATGAAATACAAGAACGTAACAAAGGTAGAGTGTTCTTTGTAAGTACTGACCAAGATGGTTTCTTCCGTGTTGGTAGATTCTTTACAGTTGACCAAGGTACTGGTACAGTTACATTTGCTGCAAGTATTGCACTTTCAGATGTTGACGGTATTGGATTTAAACGTGGTGTTGTTGTTACTGAATTCTCAACAGACAATGCAATGAGTGACAATGCTAACGATACTGTTCCGGTTGAAAGTGCTGTTAGAGGATATGTAAACAGACGCTTAGGTTACGATCAACAAGGTAATGCTGTAACAAATCCATTAGGACCAAGTGTTCTACAGCAAAATGGTAGTGTTCCTTTAACAGGTAACTTACAAGCAAACTCAAATACTATTACAGGTATTGCTCCTGTTGATCTTACACTTACAGCAGGCACAACCGCTGTAAACAAAGACTATGTAGATAGCAGAGCTGAAGGTGTTAAGAAGTTTAAAGACTTGCGTGACACATCAATTGGTGGCGGACAAGCAGGTGATATTTTAGGTTTAACTGGACACTACAGTATTTGGCTTGATGCTAATAGCATTAACAATAAATCAGAGTTTGTAGCAGGCAGAGTTTTAACAAACAGTGGCGGTACAACAAACTATGGTACAATAAGCGGTTATGATGACGAAGTTTATGATAACGGTTTAGGTGATGTATATATTGTTTACTTTGATGCTGGACCAGATATTGCTACACTATCAGAATTTAATTTAGGATTTAATGGTACTACAATAGCAGGTTTAAAGAGTGGTGCACCAGCAATTTACTCTAAACCAGACGGCGGCGTTGTTGGCGGAAATGCAAAATATATAAACGGCCCATTCCAAGATATAATTAACATATCTGAAGAGCCTTTTGTAAATGCTACGCCAGTAAGTGACATCAGTTTAAGCACACGTCGATTAGATAATGACGATGCTGTTCCTAGCACACCGTCAAATCCTACAGCATACTATAATATGCAAATTAATCCAGGTGTGATTCTAAATGCTGACGTAAATGATAGTGCAGGCATAGTTCAATCTAAACTGGATATGCAAGAATCAGATACTTTTGTAACAACAGCAGACGATCAAATAACAATTCCAGCAACAGAAGTTGTGGTTGGATTTAATTACGAAATTATTCTTCAAGGCACTACAGACTTTACAACATTAGGTGCTAGTGCAAGCACAGCAGGAACTACATTTACAGCAACCGTAAGTAATCCTAATATAACAGGTGGCGGTACTGTTAAAAGATTACAAAGCAATATTGTTGTTAAAGATCTAGCAGACGATACAGATGCAAACAACCAAGCAACACTAGGATTGTCAAGTTTTGATGGTGCAAATTTTAAAGTTACAAGAGGACATGTACAACTTAAAGATAACGGGATACCTAAGACAAAGATAGAACAAATTGCTACACAAACTGTGCTAGGTAACTCAACAGCAAACACAGCTAACGTTGCAGAAGTGACATTTGAGACAGTAGTTAATGACGGTAAAGGTATACAACATGGTGACTTTTCAACCACAGCGATAGACGCTGAGGCTGGTCAAGAAGTTATGCTTAGAACAGATAGCACAGCAGACGCTGAGCTATATGCTGTAACCACAACAACTACTACAGGTGAAGCAAGTAAAATTGTTTCTACAGATACTGGCGGTAATATAGATGCACAAGGTTATAAATTAAACAACTACACAATCATAACACAATCAGGTTCAGGCAGTGATGGCGTACTTACTGTTAAATCAATACAGACAGGGGTAGGTATAACTGTAGCAGGTGGTAGTGCAACAGACCCAGCATACACAACTGTATATGGTGATTTGAATGTTGGTAACCTAACAGATCCAGATGGTGCTGATGCTGATTCAGATCCAGATGTATTTGATAGAAGCGCACTTCATGTATCAGCTGATACAGCATTTGATACAGCGAACAGTATAACAGGTACTGAATCAAGATTTGTTGCTTCTAAATGGATGTACACAAACTTTATCGAATCAGTAGACGAAAAAGGCGCAACATCAGCAGGTATTGCTCTAGGTTCATACAGCGGGAAAGTTGATGTAGGTAATGTTGGTATTATTGCAACTAACGGAACAGTACAGAAAACTGTTGCTTCGTTTGGTATGCTAGATAGCGACAGTGACGGAACAGTAGATACTCTTGCTATTTGGCCTGAAGATGACAACACTGTTGATATCGGTAACGCTAACTATCGTTACAAAACAATTTATGTTAAAGCTGTAAATGTAGATGGAGATATTACTTCTAGTGGTGGTACATTTGGTAATATCCAAGTAGGTGTAACCGCTGATGGTGAAATTGATACTTCGGATGGTGATCTTACACTAGACAGTACTGGCGGTACAGTTATAGTTGACGATAATCTTACAGTTGAAGGTACATCAACTCTTAAAGGTGATGTAGACATAGGCAATGCTATAGCCAGTGACACGTTGACTGTGTCGGCAAAAGTTGACTCTAATTTTATACCAAGCGGTACATCACGTAACTTAGGAGATTCTACAGATTATTGGGCAAATGTGTTTACAAGAAGTTTAACCACAGGTGCAAATACAACAACAGGTACTATAACTGGTGACTGGTCACTGACTTCAGGATCTAAATTACAGTCAACATATGCTGACTTGGCTGAGATGTATTCAGCAGATGCAGAGTATGAAGTAGGAACTGTGGTTGTGTTTGGTGGCGAAGCAGAAATTACACTTACTAATACTAAAGGCGACACAAGAGTTGCTGGCGTAGTAAGTGAAAATCCAGCGTTCGTAATGAACCAAGAATGTCCAGGCATTGCAACCTGCATTGCATTACAAGGAAGAGTACCATGTAAAGTTATAGGCACTGTTAAAAAAGGTGACATGCTTGTAACTAGTGCAATTCCTGGTTACGCTATTGTTAATAACACACCAGGAGTTGGTAGTGTAATTGGTAAGGCTGTAACAACTAAAGATACTGATGACAAAGGTATTGTTGAAGTAGTAGTAGGACGAGTATAATGGAAAAGAAACGCCCACAAGGAAAAAGTTTTACTAATGAAAATGGAAGACGATTAACAGTGATCGCCAATCGTGGTCCTAGATTACAAGTAAAGGTCATTGGAGATCCTAAAGGAAAAGCCGATGAAGCACTTAAAAAAATTAGGCGATAAATATAGTAAATAGGATAAGCAAATGGCCAATAGATTTCCACTAGTAATAGACACAACATCAGGTAACCAGTTTAGAGAATTACCAGACGGAGATAATCTATTACTTACAAATAGTAGCATTGTAAATGCTTTAGATATTACAGCATTAGGAACAGTTACAGCAAGCCAATTAGTTGTTGATGGTACAGTATTTAGAAACGACTATAACGACCTGCAGAATCTTCCAACAATACCAACTAGTATACTACAACTAGGAATTGGGGACGGAACATCAGGACAGTTTTTAACTACAAATGGCACAGGAACTATTAGTTTCCAAAACATTCCTACACAAGATCCTACCATGGGTGGGGATTTACAAGGCTCTGCAAGTAATGCACAAATTAAAGCAAATACAATTGGCATAGACGAATTAGATGTTGATGACGGAACTATTGGCCAAGTTCTTGCTACAGACGGTTCAGGCAATTTACAATTTATTGACATGTCCGGCGGCGGTGGCGGCGGTGGCGCTACTAGCTTTTTAGGGCTATCAGGACAAATTGGATTATCGCAAATTGATGATGATTTTATTACTCCTGAAAAATTAAAAGATAACGGCCAAACACCTACACCAGGACAATACTTAACAGTAGCAGCTGGTGGTGACTTTGAATACTTAGATATTCCTACAACTAATCCACAATGGGACGATGTACAAAATAAACCTACTATTCCTGCTACACTTACTGATTTAGGTATTTCAGAAGGTAACGATGGCGATGTTTTAAAAACAGACGGCGCTGGAACTTATACATTTACAGCATTTAATTCTATTGAAAATATAGAGTTTAGTGGAACAACAATAAGAACTGTTCCAGATAACAGCAACATTGCTATAGATCCAAAAGGCAACGGGTATGTAAATATTATTGGTACAAACGGTGTTGTAATTCCTAAGGGTACTTCTGCACAAAGGGCGCCTGATGTTGCAGGTGCTATGCGTTTGAATACAGAACTAGGAATATTTGAAGGGTATGATGGTAGTAATTGGAATGGTTTAGGCGGCGTAAGATCAGTAGATGGACTAACATATGTTAGTGCTGAACTAACTCCAAATGCAAGCGATGATACTTTAAGATTTATTACTAATAGTCAAACTAGTGCAACATTAACAGAAAGTTTACTAGATTTAAATTCAGCTGTTAGTGTAAAGATTAGAAGCACACAGTCCGCATTAGATTTTGATAGTGGTGCTCTTAGTGTTGACGGCGGTGTTAGTATTAAAGGTAACCTTATTGTTAGTGGTGCTATTACTGTAAACGAAGAATTCAATACAAGTGTAAAAGTAAATGCTACAGCATTGTCAGGCGGAACACAAACTTCAATTGTAACTGTAAATCCAGCAGATATAGATTACTTTAATACAGGTCAAAAAATAAGAATTTTTGGTGCAAGTGCGGATAACATAGATCAAGATACTTCTAATCTTGGAATACAGGTTAATAGAGTAGGCTTTGCTACTCCAGATGGTAGTGGTAACGAAGTTACATTTAGTTATAGAGTTGCACAAATGGATACACAATCAGGTAAGATAAGTGCTGTATCTAGTGCTGTAGATATTACTATTGAACCGGACGAAATAAACGATTTTAACAACAACAAAAACTTACAACTAGTAGTAAGTCGTGTAAGTTCGGCACACAATATTTTAATTTATAGAAAAATTGGTTCCGAAGTTAACTATACACTTCTAAAAGTATTAGGTCCAAAAGAACTAGGAGTTGCTCTTAGCAATGTAGTATGGACAGATTATTATGACTTTGATGTTGCACCCTGGAGTAAAAGAACTACACAAGGATTGTTTACAACTGATAGTGGACTTGTGCATGTTCCACTTGTAGCATCAGCAACACCAAAACTTGGTTGGATTGATACAGAAATTACACAAATTGATCCTAATACAAATAACTTAACAGTAGCAAATAGTTTTTATGCAAGCCAAACTAGTATAGAAGTAGTTGTTGACGATACAGAAGCTGTACAACTTGCAATAGACTCTGCTAAAGCTCAAAATAGAAATAGTTATGAGCTTGAAAATAGAACATACTTTATAAAGCGTTTAGAAATTCCAGATGGATTTACACTAAAAGGAAGTGGCGACCAAACTAGAATTATCAAGCAATATTGGTCAACTGAAACATCAACAGGTGACAATACAATAATAAGACCTAAGTCAGGGTATACAAGTTATAGTAATATAACAATAAGAGATTTAAGAATAGATGGTAATGCACAAAACCAATATTTGTCAACTGACACAACTTCAGAGTTTTTAAACTTTGCGTTTTATCTATATGGTAATGACTTACTTTACGAAAACATTGAGTTAGATAACGTAATAGGTGGCGGCATATATGCTTACCATCCAACAATTACAAATAACTTAACAATACTTAACAGTGAAATTACAAGCGGTGGACTGACATATAGTTATGATTATCAACCTTTATATGCAGATGAATGTAGAACTATTAAAATAGCTCATAACACATTTAGAGATTTCCCAGGACCAATAAGTGTAAGTGCTGTACAAAAAGGTATAGTTTCTCCGAACATTGTTGATAATTGCGGAGAAGGAATATTTGCATATGGTGCAACCAAGATAGTACTTTCACCAAACGTATTATTAGGTCCAGCAGGCGAATTTATTGCTAATCCAGATGTACTTAATTCAGAGTATGATAGTGTCAACATAACTTTAGAACCAAATATAGACTTTAACAGTCCTGCATACGTCTATCAAGAAAACGGCGCATTTTTTGACTTTACAGCAAATCAAGGTAGCCTTACAGGACTTATAAATGAACTAACCAAAGTGAATAACGTAGAAGAGCTTGTTATTCCAGGTGGATCTAATCCGGATTACAGCCAAACACTAGGAGGAGAAGATTACATATCATTCACTACCCCAGGCGATGCTAACGGCAATTTCCAATTTAGAATAGTAACAGGAAAGGTAAATGACTTACTAAGTAGAGCAGGTTATTCAACTTTACTTGCAAGTAATCCTAACTCACAGGGACTAGTATATAGAATAGTTGCAACAGAATATGTACCAACTAAAACTATTGTAGGGTTGGGTAGCACAGATGGTAATAACGACTATGTTCTTCCACTAGATAGTGTAGACGGTCTAAATGTAAGCGATGTGGTCCGCTTAGTGAACCACAGTACAACTCCTGCATCAGGAGGATTGAACGGAACCATAAATTCAATAAATACGATAAGCAATACTATAACAATTGATTTTGGTGTAACCACAATTCAAACGCCGGCGAGTTCCGGACAAGTTGCACTACAAAATAATTTCGTAGTAGCCAAAGGGAAAATTAACTAATGTCAAGTCTAAATAACATAAACAATAATGCTTCGGTCGTAAACGTAGGTAGAACTACTCCAGTAACACCCGGCGCACAACCAGCAGCAAACAGTATTCCGGTTGTGGTTGCTACAGATCAAACAGCAATTCCAGTCGTTGAACAGAACAAAATACAATCAGAGGTTGCACTTTCTCTACTTGGTATTCCAAGATCAGAAGTTGCACTAGGTATATTTGCAGACGTTAACACTTACGATGTTAACCCAAGCGAATGGTCAAGTGAACCAGCAGAATATTCACAAGTTCCAAATACAGCATCTCAATATAGTGGAATTGGCGGAGTACAAGACTGGGGTATTTTGCACTTACCAGAAGAATCAGGTGCAATGGTTACAGCACCGGCAGACGAGACATCAGTACTAACAAGTAAAAGATTTTTTAGATATCAACCAGGACGTGTTTCTGCAGCTACATTTGGTATTAAGAGTTCATTTGCATCAGGCAATGTTGTAGGTGCAGGACAAAGACCACCAACACGTAACCCTGACGTTAAAAAATATGGTATCTTTGATAAGTTTGATGGCTACTATTGGGAAACAAGAGATACTGGTCAAGGCGACCAATTTGCTGTAGTAAGACGTACACAGTCTATTATTAGAAAAAATCCATTAGAATTTGGTAACAGTGCAGGACAGCAATTAGAAGATCATGCACTAGGTGGTAAGGCTCCCGGACAACCAGCAAGCACATATAACCAATATCCTACAGCAACCAAATACTTGACAGCAAACAAATTTGATCTAATTGACGGAAGTGTACTAAGCAATAGTGCTGTTAAATGTCAAAGAGATTTAGGTTACTTCCTTGAAGCAATAGGAACAGACATTACACTTGGCACTAACTACGGTAGTACATTCCAAGGACTTGCAGAGTCAAACTCCAACGAGTATCCTTTACCAACAAGTGTTACTGATGCAATTAACAGTTCACAAACTGAAGTTAAATCATTAGCAGGTGTTGATAACACAGCAGACGCGGCTGTAGACACATGGTATAACAATTTACGTGCTATTGCTGTTGATCCTGCTACACGAGTAGACTATGCTAGTGCAACACAGGCAGAGCAAATTGCTTTCCTAAAGGCTGTTACATTTACTAATCCAACTAGCGGCGGATCAGCAAGTAGAGAAGCTGTAAAAGATCAACTAGTTGCAAACAGAGACTTTATAGCGGCAGAAATAAATGCTTGGGTAGCAGATCAATATCCAAGTGCTAGTCACAATGTAAACAAATGTACACGAGATGTATTGTTTGTTCTAAACGCTGTTAGTTATGATATATTATATGGCGGAAACAGTGCTACATACGATGCTGGCAGGTTCTTCTTTTACGATGGGTTTAGTAAGAGCGACCAAACAGCAAACTATATTACACAAACTGTTGCAGCATATGGTAGACTTGCAGATATTATAGACGACATAGTTAAAGACGTTACTATTGTTAAAACAACAGGTAACAGTGAAACACAAGTTACAGGCAATGGTGTTGCAAACCAAACAGAAGCAGATCTAGCTGTTACATATACAAACGTAATTAAAGATGTAATTAGCGAAGGCGACATACTGTTAAGTCTTCCTGTTACAAGAACAGTTCCAGATACTTCTTGGGGTGCAGCTTCAATGACAGCGGCACAAGCGGCTATTACAGCTGCTACACAAACAATAGTAGAAACTGTGGCTCCAGTAACATTTACAGGAGATGATTTAAAATGTAAGAGAGATTTAGAATTTGCGCTAGATGCTTACATTAACGATTTAAGATGGGGCGGTGATGGACATATAATTGCAAACGCGGCAACCTATAATACAGCATTACTTACAGACGCAGAGCGTGAGGGAGAAACTCACTATTATTTCAGAAATAAGCTAAGAGAAAAATTAGCAGAAATTGGCGAACTAGATGCAAGAACTAAAATTGGTAATCTTGCTAAATTCCAAATACAGGCTGTGACAGCAAATGGTTCAGGTGCATACCCTGCACAACAAGGACCAGATGGAACAACAGGATTTATTACAAATGCACAAATTGCTAGTGCTACATATGGCCAGCGTAGTAAAATAGAAACTATATTCAGTGTATATGCACTTTACTATGGTTATCTTGTAAGTGAGAGTTTAACATATGATACAGCAACACATTTGCCTGACGGAGCAGATCCTAATGATTTCTTAAATGTATTGAAGTTTAAGTGTATTAGAGATGTTAAGTATGTTGTTAACGGATATGCAAGCGACTTACAGTTCGGTGGCAACGCAGCTACAGCATACAATGCATTTAAATATTACAGTGACGGCGCATTAAAAGTTTATTCACAAACAAATGGTGGTGTAGTTGCTGAAATTAATAGACATACATTTTTGAAAGATCTATTAACAGCAACAGGCACAGTAGATGTAACACGTAGTGATTCTCAAAATGTTGCTATACCAAGTTTAGCAACACGTTTTGCTTTAACAACAGAGCAAACAGACAAGCTGAATACACTCGCTAACATTATTATAAACAACTTTACTACACAATACGCCGGTTCAGTAGATTATGGTACAGCAGGACAGTTTGGCGATCTTGTTATTTTAAGGGATGGATTAATTATGGTGCATGCTGCAGCTTACGATCCTACACTATTAAAGCCAAGACTAAAAACACCAGCACAAATTGATACAACAAATAATACCTTTACACTTGCAGAAGGAAGTGTTATAATAGGACAGTATGTAAACTATTATGGTGATTGCCCAGAACTAGTTGATGGTAAAACATATTGGGTAAGTGAAGTAAAAGGACCTAAAGGTAATGTAATTACATTAATGGATCCTGCGGTTGCAGACTTTGATCAATTTGACGTAACACCTAGTAACAACACTCCAATTACACTAACAGGAGCAGGAACTGAACACTATATCGAAACTCCAGTTCCATTTATATTCCCAGATGCATATAATCAATCATTTGGTTTAGCAGGTGTTGAAGAAAGATATGATGGCATGTTCCCATACTTGTATACATCATCTGGTGTATTACCAGCAGAACAAGCAGATGTTACAATAGGTTACATAGATACAGCAATTGACACTAGTGTTGATGCTGCATCTTTAAGAACACAAATTGATGACCTAAACTTCAAGTATAAGACTTGGGTGCGTGATCATGTCGATCCTAGATATTACAGTGTTTATGAATATAGAGTAGGTAGAACAAGATTCTCCGGAGACAGTTTAGACGGTACAACACGTAACAGTGTATACAGTGATAACGTACTAGATAAAAAAGCCGGTGAGCTATTCTTAGGCACAGGCGTATCAGCACAAGAACAAACATCAGTTTGGGACATGGACTTTAGTAAGGTGACCATGCTTAAAGTTGAATTTAGTTGGTATGGTGCTGTTGGTGCATTGTTCTTAGCATATGTTCCAGTAGACAACGGCGAAGCACGTTGGGTAAGAGTACATCATTTACGTTGTTCAAACCAGTTGAAGATATCTTCACTAGGTAATGCTACACTTCCAATTACATATCTTGTTTACGGCGGAGGAAGTGAAAACAGATTTGGTGTTCCAAATGCTAATAGATTGCAAAACCCATATGGTAGTTACGCAGAAAGCCTCGTCAAGTATGGTGCTTCTTACTACATTGATGGTGGTGACCGCGGTACTGTAAGATTGTTTAACCACAGTTCGGAAACACCAACTGATGTATATGGTTCAAGATACAAACTAGGAGTTGATAGTACAAATGCTACAGATCCTGTTACACCTATAATGACTGTAACAAATCTTGATCCTGATGCTACAGGAAACTCTGCACCCGCAATTAATACATTCTATATGAATGCAAGAGTAATAACAGGTAACTCACAAGACCAAAACGTAAAAGTAATTTGGGTTGATGGTAATGACTTATATTTGAATAAACCAGTAAGTGCTGTTTCGACATTAAATGTAATCGTTGATAGACCAGCATTACTATATGGTTTAAAAACCAAAGACGACATTACATCAGGTAACGGTGACGCTGTTAGAAACAGAGTACAGGTATATCCAACAAGATTAAGTGCAGGAGCAGACGGAACTGTAAATGCTAAAATGACATTGCTCAAAACACCTAAGTTCCAAACAGCAATAGGAACCACTGGAAGTTTTGCGTTAAATGCATCTGTAGACTTAAACAGCTCGTACTTACTATCAACTACTGATACAGACTATCTATCACAAAATGGAGACTTCTTATATGGTTACTTCCGTGCAAGTTTAAATGGTAGTGAAACTTTGATTAGTGTATTAGGAAGATTAGAAAAAAGCAATGACAACTACTACTTCTATCCAACAGAGATATATAATGGAACATTAGAAGTTGCATCAGGTGCAACATTCTTGAAAGAAGGAGTATTTGATCCACAAGGTAATAGTTTGACTTCAAGCGAAACTACTTTTGAAAAGGAACGTTTAAGCTCAGTAGAAGTTGCTCTAAGAGCGCAGACTCCAATACCTGGATCAGGTACTGAATTAGCAAGTTATTACATTGCACCAGGTGCTGAAGAATTTGACCTAGCAACATATTTTGACTACAACAAGGAATACATAAGTTATCCATTGACTGACCAGTTAGAAACATTGTTCTTAGCAACATTCAGTAACAACACTAATTCTACTAGTCCACAGGTTTCATTAAGTGCCAGCTTGACATGGGAGGAACAATAATAAATGCCTCAGATAAAAATAGGATTCGACAGAATACCTATACCTACTTCAAAGTCATTTGTACCTCTTTATGATATTGTAAAAGGGGTACCACTACGAGATTCAAACGGGCAAATAATTGTTACCGAAGATGAAGGTCCAGTAGAAGCTCTATCTAAAGCAGAAAACAGTACAAGTGTAGTTATTAATAATGCTGTAGTAGATAATACACAACTTTCTATAGAAGAACAATTTGCCGAAACTTCGCAAGTTAGTACGACACTACTAGGCATACCTAGAGCTGAAGTACAATTAAGTTTGTTTTCTGATGTTAGTACATACGGTCTTAATCCTGAAGAATGGGAATTTTTTCAGTATAATGGAGTATTTGGTCGTCCTGATGGATGGTATCGTAGACGTAATAGAGTTTATGGTGATCATTTTTATACAAGACTAGTTGAAGAAACAAACGAGCAAGCATTAGTTGTAGAAAGTTTTCCAGTAGCATTTACTTTTCCACCAGGCCCAAATTACATTAATGGCGGATACAACGAGGCTGTATTTAATAGATACTTACAATTTATTAATCTTGGTAACGATATGTATAATTTATATATTGGTACCAATGAACAATTTGCAGAAGAAAACTTTTTAAATCCTGCTATATGCTTTGTACAAGATGGCGATGTAGAATATCCTGATGATGAACAATTAGGCTATGATTTAATTGAAAATTGGTGTCAAGCATGGATGAACATGCGAGATGGATTGCTTATTGATCCTAATACTAATACCCCAATTAAATTTCCTGTAGGATATGATGCTACAAATACTAGACCAGGACAAACAGATAATATACAATACTTTGGCTTACTACAAAGTAAAAAAGCATATAGATATCAGCCTGGACGTATATCAGGATACACTTTTGGTTTTAGAGCAAGCCGAGACGAAGCAAGTATAGACAACATCATTGAGTGGGGTATCGGAAATCCTACAGATGAATATGTATTTCAGATTAGAGGTCCACAGTTTAATATCGTAAGACGTAGTACAGTTAGATTGCCAAATGAAGTTCTACAAAGAATGGGCATGAATGAAAACAATCAACAAGTAGTTTCTAGTAGAGAACCTTTCGTAGAAGATGAATTTTATGAACTAGTAATTACTAGAGATTTTTTCAACGGCGATGCGTTAGATGGTAATGGTCGATCAGGTTACTTACTCGACCCAACCAAAGTTACTATGTACAAAATTGAGTTTGGTTGGTATGGTGCTATTGGTGCTAAGTTCTATGCTTATATTCCAACAGACACAGGTGATGCACGTTGGGTGCTTATGCATACACTAACAATTGAAAACCAATTAGGCGAGCCTTGTTTACAAGACCCATATTTTAAATTTAGATATCTACAAGATATTAGAAACACAAGTAACATTAGAGAACCACAGTACCTTTACAAATATGGTGCTTCGTGCTATATAGACGGTGGCGATAATAGTGCAGGAAAATATTACAGTTATACTAGTGATGACAAAACTGTAAATAATGCAAGACAAACATCTATTGCGGGGATTTATCCAAAGCGTACAATTAAAAATAGTGACGGTGTAGAAAAGCCTAATAAGAAAAATGTTTTTCCAGTGGATTTGAAAATAGATTGTGATCAACTATCGGAAGTGCAATTGGTTGAAATTAACGGGTGCCCAGCATTTGGGCATCACTATGCACCTAGTTTACATGCTACACAGAATGGTATAGTTAGAAGTGTTAATATTAATGGTGCAGGTAGTGAAATAACAATTAATCCACAACCAACTGTAAACATTGCAAATATAAGCCAAGCAAATCCAGGAATTGTTACTACAGATACAGATCATGGATTCTTTATTGGACAAAAAGTTACATTAGAAAATGTAGTTGGTATGACAGAAGTTAATTTTCAAGAGTATTACATAGATGTTTTATCTGCGACACAGTTTGCATTATATTCAGATGCTGACTATTCAAATGCTGTTGACACGTCTGGATTTACAGCATATGCAAGTGGCGGAACAGCAGACGGCAATCCTATTTTTAGAACACGTGACGACGACAGTAAATTAATTGTTCCTGGTATTAACAGTTGTTATGCGGCTATTACAAGTGAATCAACAGCAAATATTGAACGAATTGGATTTGACGCTCTGTACGAGAAAAGTTCTACAGGAACTATCGATCCGCAAGTTTTACTAAATGGTGTAGTTACTGATTTAGCAAGTGTACCAGTTGACGCTGTTAGATTTACAAGTTACTATGATCATATTGCTGGTTCAACATATCCAATTACAGGTGACGGATTTGAATGTAATTATTTAAACCCTGTAACTACAGAAGGCACACAGTTTTGTGAATTCTTAATTGGAGTGACAGAAAACAAACCTATAATTTCTACTAGAACAAATGCATTAGGTAATCCAGTTAATGAAGTTAAGTTTTTAGCAAAGGATGGTATAACAGAAATAGAGCCAGACCTAGCAAACATATTGCATGCAGAGTTCACACATAGTTCACTCTATAGAGATAGAGACGGTTTTGAAGAAAGAGAAGGCGATGCACCCTTAGGCATTAGGTTTGATATTGATTATAGATTACCAAGACCAGAAGGTACAGATAGCGGAATATGTAGCGGTATAGATGTAAAGATAGAAGATAGATTAGAATTTAGTGTTACATATGCAAGTGCTGATCCAGTATCAGGACTTCCTTCAGACATAATAATATTTGATCAAGAGCCGAGTGAAATAATAAACGGCTTTTCGCTAGTAGGTGGTGAGTTTGGAGAATCAGGCGTAGCAAGCGGAATTAGATTTACATCAGAATTAAAGAGTTATATTGATAACGAAGATGTTGAAAAATATTATATAGATATAGACGGTGCTCCAAACAACGGAGCATTTACATTGCAACTAAGTCCTATAAGACTTACTGATAGACTGATAACAGGTAACCCAGAAAAATCAGTTAACAAAGTGCAAATTTTTAGTTTCCAGCCAAAACCTTTGTACTTGGTAGTATTCATGCGTGACAATGCTAGAATGAATAATATTACTATTACTGAAAACATTAACGGAACTACTAGAGCATTTTGTCCTGAATGGATAACCGATTCAGGTGTTGATGTTGTATTCTCAGGAGGATCAAGTGCAGGTGTTCCTGCTGCAAACTATCTTCCAAAAGAAAGACTAGCAAGTACTAGTGTTGATGTTCAAAATTCACAACCTTTAAGACCTGGTAAACTTAAAGACACATTGTATGTTTCACCAAACAGGAATAATACTGTTGACTTAGGAAGCGTTTATGGTCCAGATAGGACTGTAATATCTCCGGGAATATTAAATACAACAGCAACATTTGTTACGGCAAGAAGTCTTATAAACAATGATGTTAACTTAGTTAGCGCAAGTATTACAACGAAGGAAGATTAAATGGCGGAAATAAAATTCGGTCTAAACGTAAACAGAAGTCTTGCAGATGTTGCAGATCCTTTAGCGGCTTTAGCTAACATTGGCATCGATATTAACGACCTTGATGTTATACGAGGAGCAGCTGGCGATTTAGGTATTACAGCAGATGATGTAAAAGCTCTAAGTGGGCTTAATGTTCCTGTCCAAACATATCTAGTAAAACTTTATCAAGATACTTTACAATATAGTGCAATCATTGATGAAACAGCAGGCACCTCTGAATCACTAAAAGGAAATCTAACTGTAAATGGTGTATTAGGTGCAGGTGCAATTAAGTATCAATACGTAGACGATGATAATTCTACTTTAAAGTTTGCTGATATAAGCACAAGCCGTGTAAGTAGTTGGAGTAGTACAGACAGCCCTGCAACAGATACTAGTCCAATTTTTTATGGTAGTCAAATAGAAGTTGATGGTGCTGTTGAAACACAAACATTAGAAATACTTAAACCAGCAGACCTTGTTAGATTTAGAAGTTCCGAAGTACCTACTCATAAAATACAAGCAACTATAAATGGCCAGACAGTTTATCTGTATGCTATGAAAGGAATACCTTTAATATTTGAAGGATTTTTCCGTAATTTAGATAGTGACTTGAGACTTGTTACAGCAGGCGCGGTTAGTTGGAGAATAGTTAATAATCAGTTTGACTACCTAACAAAGGAGTATGAAAATGTTGGAGGCTCTAATACTACTAGAAGTTTCTTAAGATACAGAGATACAGGGGCGGCATCTAAAAACATAGAAATTTATCATAACCCAAATAATATTTTAACACTACCTTTATCAGGAGTAGGAATAAGTGAATTACCTGCTGCACAACTAGAAAATTGTCAAAATTTATATCTAAATGGAAATGTTATAAAAACGTTTCCAGATTTTAATACTTTTGTGCCCGATTGCAGATTATTAGATGTGCGTGAAAATAATTTCACACTAGGTGACGAACCTAATTTACGTAAATTTAATAATGATGTATTAGCACGTATACCAAACACTGTTAGAGAGATTAGATTTGGTAATACTTTTAACGGAAGTATTACAGCAGACTTAACAACACTAACAAATTTGCTTACATTAAATCTAAACGGACACAGCAGAGGTGGTGCATTTAATTATTTTGATCAAGATGCAGACGATCCAACTGGTTCAACTCCCGAAGTAGCAAATACAGTTCAAAACTATTACATGTACAGAAACAGTTTTAATACTGTTCCGCAAAGTGTAAAAGACTTGCCTGACCTTAGACAGATTAATTTATATAGCAATAGTATATACGATAATAACTTCCAAATATTAAGTCCTGTAATCAACTATGTAAACATAGGTGGTAACCCGGGTATAAACGTTCCTAACTTAGCCAATAAAAATTCAATGGATTTATTTTATGCTCACTATAATAGTGGTAGTGGAATAGCACCAGATTCTAATTTGTTTACTACAACGAGCGGAAGTTATAAGTTTGCTAACTGTGGTAACTTAAGATTAATATATGCATACTCAAGCGGCTATTACGGACCTATACCTAAATTTGCAGGTAACAGTAGACTTTACTATGTACAAGCTCAGTATACAAGACTAAGAGGCGGGCGATCTGACACAGAACAAGACTACGTTTTGTATGACGATGTGTTTGACGACTGTGCAAGTGCAATGCGTTACTTCCATGTAGCAAGTAGTAGTTTGTTAAATGCTCCTATGCACCCTGATTGTTTTGAAAAACCAACAGGCATGATAGGTATCGTATTTAGATCGTTTAATGCAGGTGTAAGCGGAGCATTTCCTAGTTTAAATACAATGCAGAACCTACGTTATATCGTAATGTTACAAAATAACTTTACAGGTCCTTTGCCTAATTTCTTTAATAATCCACTATTATACTATTGTCACTTATATGGAAATAGTTTTAGTGGTGCTATTCCGGTTATACAAAGCAATGCATTACAATACTACTATGTACACAGCAATCAATTAACATCATTTAACGGACTTGAAACACCTAATCTTAGACGTTTGTTTATCAGTTACAATCAAATAACTGGCGCTGTTCCAGATATGAATAATCTTACATTATGTTACGACTTCTATCTAAACAACAACAACTTTACAGATTATGTAGCAGGTGCATTAGTAAGTTGCAGATCTTTATATAGATTTGATATAAGTAACAATCCTAACTTACCAACTGGAGCGGTAAATAATATTGTTGCAGATCTAGTTGCTAACTATGAAGCGAATCCTCGTAGTGGTATAAGCATTAACCTTGCTAATACCTCAACACCAACAGGTGACGCTGTAGAACAAATTGAGTACCTTAGATCTAAAGGGTGGAATATGAGGTTATAAAATGGCAGGAAGTAGTATACAAGGATTTTTACAATCCGCTAACTTATTAGAAAACACACAGGACAGACAGTTACTTAATAACCTTGCTGAAGCACCTATTGCAGACGATATAAGTTTGTTTATTAACAATAACCAAAACGTTAGTGTTTTAGAAATAGACGCATTAGAATACAATTTTATTACAGGATTAGTTACACTAGTAAACGACACTCCTGCAAAAAATGCGGCTAGGAGTGCTGTTTTTACAAATGGTGACCCTATAAAAATTCTAGATGTAAACGATAATGTATTAAAAGACGATCTCTACGCAGCAGATAGTGATGGTGAAAAAACTTTTGGGTTTGCAACTGATGTTGAGTTAGAAGAACAATATACTTTTGCACCACCTAGTGCTGGGTTTAAAGTTGTTAGATCAGACGCCGTTGTATTATCAAACTTAACATACTTAGGTGCTGTTGAAGACACAGCAGGATTTAGTAGTGGTCTTTCAACAGGTAGCGAAAATCCGGAAGGAGCGGGTGGTATTGAACCTGAAGACACGTATGCAAATCAATTTCTAGAAATTTATCAATACCTTGACATTGCAAAGTATCAAGCAAACAAAAAATTTGTTGAAGATAGAGATGTAGCCACAGATGATGATTTTAAAATGGAGGGTACATTTAGTATCGAAGATCCTTCAGATATGATTGTTACAGAAGGCGTAATAACATCTAGTCCAGGCCTTTACATAACAAATCCATCAAGCCCTGTTACAAATATACAGCGTATTAGAGCATTTAGTGATACGTCTAATCCTTGGGAAGTTACAGGCACTGGTGTTAATACTAAGTTAACAACTAACGCCGTTTCTGCACAAACCGGTGATCTTAAATTAAACAATGGTATATTAGTTGACGGTGTTACACCTATAACAGAAAGTGGAACTGTAAACAATACAACTTTTACACATAAAGCAAAAGTAAAGATTGATGGTATTGACTACTATTTGTGTTTAACTAGTTGATGCTAATACTTTGTAAACTGTACCATTAAACGTAATAGGAACAGTTCTATCAAAATTATTTGTTACCCCTATTCCTAATTGTGTAACATTACAGTTTTCAGCAACAAGATCTCTTACCTTTAACACACTGTTACCATTAATCATTTGTAGTCCAACTGTAGCACCTAGACCATCTGTAGTTCTAAGTCCGTTTAATGTTCCTACAAAAGGTGGCGCTGTGTTTAAAGGAATAACACATGCTTCTTTATTTTGTGTTGTGTCAGTAGGACAAATAACTACAGTAGTACCAGCAACCATATCGTCCGGTGCTTGAACTGTTTTATTAATCGTTATTGTATTTGTGTTAGTATCTATGGCTGTAATTCTAGTTAAAGTCGTAGGATCATTTTCATCTACAGCAGGTAGGTAAGGACTACTTTGTATAACATTGTTTAGGCCAAATCCATTTACATCATTTAAAACTAGTTGATTAGAACCAACTGTTGCGGTTTGTGTAAGTTCTCGTCCTAATGTTCCTACACAAAAATTATCTAAACTATTGTTAAGAAGACCTTTATCTGCATAGAAAAATACTTCTTCTAATCCGTTTAAATTCATAGCAATGTTTGTAGTAAATTCACGAATACTAACTATGCTAGTAACTCTTATATAATCTGTGCCTGCAGGATTACTTGCCGCAACTACTACCGTTCCTACTTTTAACCCTTCAGTGGTAGTAATAGTAACATTAAAATTATTCGACGTTCCTGCTTGTACATCTAAAAATCCTCTATGATCCATAAATCTTACAGGAACTGTAGCATCCGCCGATGCTGTTGCATTAGCAATTACAATATTATTTCTTGAAATATCACTAACGCTAGTGCCTTTTGTAAGAGCAGGAGTGATTATCTTATTGCCTATCTCTATATTATCAGTATATGGGCTTGTCGAAGTTGTTGCTAAAACGTTACTATCTTGCGTTAACGTGTAGGTATACTCTGCTTTAAGTGCGTCAGCATATCTTAATGGTGGCGCATATGTAACAGTCAATGGTGAAATACTTAACCATTTTGCGTATTGCGTACTAAAGTTTACATCTTCAGGTCCAATAGTACCTCCGCCTACAAGTAATCTTTTATCGTAAAATCCTTTAAAACTGTCTTCTTCAAAGTCTACTGGTACGTCTTGATAGAGATACCAGTAAGGCCAATCTCCACTATCTTTAATATTTGTAGATAAATTGCAATCAATAAATTTGTTAAAATAATTTGCACTTTCCGAAGCATACCAATATGTTAATCTGATTTGGACAGGAACATATTTTTCAAGATTTGCTTCTGTATGTATAAAACTAAAACTTTCACTTCCGATTTTATTTTGTATGCTATACGTAAATGTAGAACCAGCAGGTGCTGTAACAGATTGGTTAAGTGTTATTGTGCTATTACCTACGCCATCTACAAATAAACCATTACTAATTTCAGCTGCGAGTATAGGAGTACCTTGATCATCTACAGCCGCAATTATTTGGTCGCCAATAACTACAGTTCTTGCATCAATAGGATCTACTGTAACATCTGTTTGGCTTGTCATTGCACTTAAATGTTCAATTGGTCTATCTTCTGCAAATGTATTTTGAACTACTTGTAAATCTCCAAATTCATCTGCAACTTCAAACATAACTAAACCTGTTGTTGAAAAACTAAATGTGCTAGGTCCACTTGCATCCGGAACATAATATCCGCTCCATTGTATTAGTCCGTTTGCACCACCGAGTGTATCGTCTAATTTGTTACTGAATTCAAAAACACCATTATTCCAATAAGGCTTAGTAACCGTAGGATCTCCTGTAACAATAGTAGCACCTGTACTATTTTTTGTTAAATTTTGGCTAATCTGATCAGTTTCATAAAATCTAGCAATTAAACCGTCTCCTCCATTAAAGAATGGTGGATCATTAGTAGTTGCGATAATAGTGTCTAATTGATTTTTTACTGTAATAACTGGAGATGCTATTACATCTTCTAGTTCGTTATCTTCGTTTAATACAGTATTTTTTACAGCAAGTCCTGCCATTAGGCCGATATCTCTATTAGTTACTGTGCTATTGCTTATTCCTTTAATAGCATCTAGATCGCCGCCTGTAAAAACCTTATTATCACTACCTACAACAAGGTTGTTTAGCACATTGTTTAGTGCTTGATCTTTGTTAGATAAGTCAGAAAGGTTTAAATCTCTGCGTAGTCCTATATTTCTAAAAGATGGTCTTGCCATGTAAAACTCCTTGTTACAGTATTTATCAGGTTTGATAAATACAATATATGATAGGAAACCAACAATGGCAGTAGAATTAGTAAACATAGGTAGAATTGCAAACGATGGTACAGGCGATGACCTTAGAGAAGCCTTTATCAAAATTAATCGAAGTCTTGAGGATTTAGACCTACGTATTGATGATAAAACAGAAGGCGAAAACCTAGGCTCAGGTGCCGGTGTTTTCAAACAACGCACTGGTTATAATTTAGAATTTAAATCCATTGTAGGATCAAACGACATTACTGTTACAGCAAATCCTAATGATATAACATTATCAGTAGATCCAACACTGGCTGCTAGACCTATAGTTGCAGATACAGGAACTATAACTGTTCCTGCGAGAGGCACTTTGCGTATACAGGGCGGTAGTGGCATAACTACGCAGGCAAACGAATCAAACAACTCTGTAACCATTAGCGGAAATGCATCACTAGAAACTGACACAAATCCAACCCTAAATGCTAACCTAAACGCAAACGGCTTTGCTATTTTAAATGTAGGAACACTTACAGGTACAAACGTACAAAGTAATGTATACGATGTTGACATAAGAACACTAAATGACTTATTCATTAATTTAGACTTTGGTGATTTTGAAAGTAACACTGACAATTTTGTAGACTTTTTAAAAGATCTTGTAGATGCTGATTACGGTACGCTTACAAGTCCTAATCTATTAAACACGGATAACGGACTATTACCAACATTGTAAATTCCGATAAATAGCTATGTAAGGAATTTTATATGGCAAGTATCTGGACACAACCAAATAACTACAAACTAAGAACACTTGTAGAAAGAGTAAAATTAGAAACAGGTGATTTTATTTTACCTGTAGATAACCAAGCGAATATTACTTTAATTGCTGGAAAACTTCCATCTGGATGCAGATTAGAAGGTGTAGAAATTGTTGGTACACCTTTTGAAGTCGAAATTACTAAAACATTTAAATTTGTACTTAGAGCAACTCTAGGCACAGTTGTTGAAGATAGAACATTTACTATAGACGTAACAGGACCAGACGAACCTTTTTGGATTACACAACCGGGACTACTACCAATAGGAGCAAATGAAAACCTATTTGTATTAGATAACCAAATAATAGATTACCAATTTTTAGCATTAGATGCAGACACAGCCGCAGGGCAAATATTAGAATACTATATAGTACCGGGGGAGGGCACCCTACCGCCTGGCTTGTCTTTAACATCAACAGGTAGAATTCAAGGAGTTGTAGAACCTTTACTTGCACTTGATAAACAATCTGAAAAGGGCGGCTTTGATACAGCACCTTATGATGCATATCCAAATGATTTTAGTATTAAACCAGATAGAGGCTTTGATAGTTTCTATTATGACAACGTAAGATACGATACACAATCAAATCCGCAAGTTCCAAAGAAATTAAATAGATTTTATGAGTTTAAAGTTACTATCAATGACGGTGTAACTGAAAACCCACCAAAAAGAAAATTTAAGATTTATGTTGTAGGCGATGATTATCTAAGAGCAGATAACACTATTATGAAAGTATCTAATGGTGTATTTAAAGCAGATAACACACATATTCGACAACCTAAATGGTTAACACCTGCTGATTTAGGATATAAAAAATCTAACAATAATGCTACAATATATCTAGATGTGTATGATTCAGATACCTTAGACGGAAATGTTTTATACAGTGTTGACGAATTAAACAATGATAACTCAGAAAGTGTGTTGCCGCCGGGACTAAAACTAGATGTATTTGCCGGTGAGCTTACAGGAACAATACCATACCAACCTCAGAGTTTTAAAGATTATAAGTTTACTATCAGAGCAACAAGATATACAAATGACTTAGATTATGCTGTAGTAACAGGTACATTTTATGAAGATACTCTTGCAGGAGAACGATCATTTAAGGTATTTAAACTTCCGTTAAATGTTCAAGACGGCATTACACTAAATGACGGCATTGATGATCTAAACGATTTAAAAGACCAAACACTATTACTAAATGGTCGTAGTTACAAAGTTGAATCAGTAGATGGTTCAGACGAAGACTTTGATATTATTACATTAACAGAAGGACTACGTCCATTCATAAGTTTTACACTTGCCGAAGATTCAGTATCTCAAGCACAATCCATATTTGTAGAAAAATTAAATTTATTTGAAAGACAACAATTTAAAGATAAAAAAATAAATTATATTAGAGATACAATTACAGAAAGTTATACAATACAAAATATATATGGTTATAGAAAATGGCAGATTACAAGTCCAACTAATAGTATAACAATTAATCTTGAGGCTGCAGGAGCATCTGAATTACCAATTGGTGAAACAGAAACATTTACTGAAACTATTATAAGAGTATTTGAAGGCAATGAATTACCTGTATATGTAGAAGCCGGCGCAACTACAGGAAGCGTTACTTTTTGGGCGCCTGATAATGCTCTAACAAAATCTTCTAGGATTACAACTATATTCCCAGGTGCCGATATTAAACGTACCCTTTTAGATAAAGATAAAGATTTAGTATACTTTGACAGACCACTTGAAATTGGTAGAGATTATGTAACAGGACAGACAGTTAGTATTGCATTATTTGCAGACGGCTTTTTTGAAAAAGAATTGCTTACCTATGCAAATGAAGACGTAAATAATCCTTCGACTCCTAAAACATTTACTATAAGAATATTAGGAGAAGTTGATAGTGAAATTACATGGATTACTCCTGCTAACCTTGGAAGTATTACAGCCAATTTCTTTAGCACCAAACGTGTCACCGCACAAACAAATGTACCTGATACTAGACTAATTTATAGTATTATAAAAGGCCGTTTGCCAAACGGGCTTAGATTAGCGTATACAGGCGAAATAATAGGTAAAGTAACACAGTTTGGTACACTAGAAAATTTAGGATTAACAACATTTGACAATGCTGACTTTAGTTTAGACGGTGGTACTACATCAATAGACAGACAATATAAGTTTACAATTAGAGCAGAAGATAGATTTGGATACAGTGCTGTTGAACGTGAATTTATAATAGACATAATCGATCAAGACAATACGCTTTATAGTAACTTGTATATTAGGCCAATGTTAGACCCTAATGTACGTAAAGAATATAAACGTTTTGTAAGTGATCCTGATATATTCCCAACAAATAGCATTTATAGACCAAGTGATCCTAACTTTGGAATACAAACAAAAATTAGTATGCTTGCCTATGCTGGAATTGAAACTAAAAATATCGACGAATACGTAGCAGCAACAGCAAAGAATCATAAAAGACGTCAGTATCATATAGGTGATATTAAAACGGCTATTGCAAAAGAACCAGGATCTAATGATATTGTTTACGAAGTAGTTTACTTAGAAATAGTGGATCCGAGAGATAGTAAAAAAGGAAAAGTTGCAAATAACTTTATAGGTCATCCCCAACCAGCAATTACCGCAGATGCTGTGTCTTTTGAAGTATTAGACGATGAAACAGCACAAGACACAGGTTTTGATATTGTACAAATTGACGGACGTTTTAGAGATAGTGAAATAATACTAGATCAAGGTGCAGGCATGACTGTCGGCACTAGAGAAGGTGACTTAATTCAAAATGTTGACAATGACGATATTGATGTATTCTTACGTGATGGTACAGAAGTACATGTAGATGTAGACCTAAGTGATGCTGAACCTATTAGACAAAGATTAAGACAACGTGGAGAAAACGTTATTAAAGCAGATAGTGATGCTGTTACTATAAATGATGCTAACGAAGTTAATATGTACATTAGTAACACAACAAACATGCGTGAACAATTAGAAGCAATAGGAAAAAGTCAACGACAATACTTACCTTTATGGATGCGTACAGGTCAAGATGGAAGTATACAAGAGCTAGACTATGTTACAGCAATTCCATTAGCATATGTTAAACCTGGAGAATCGAAAAAGGTGCTGACAAATGTAAAAAATGCATTAAATAACGGAGTATTTGATTTTAAAACAATTAACTTCGATGTTGACAGATATGTTGTAGATAGTGCAACAGGAGTTCAAGAAGAAAGATATATTGTCTTTCCAAATTATGTTTTTAATGTTTAATGCTAGATAAATAATATACCAGGAGAACAAAATGGCCAGTAATATAGTAGATACAACAATTGATGATACGTTTCCTGTCGCAGGCGTAGATAACGATAGTCAAGGTTTTAGAGATAATTTCAATATTATTAAACAAAACTTTACAGCGGCAAGAGCAGAAATTACAGAACTTCAAGCAAATGCTGTTTTAAAAAATAAGTTAGACAGCCAAGAAGAACTAGACAACAACTTTGGCGGTAACGAAGTAACACAAGCATTATTTAAAAATTGTGCCGATGGCGTGTTTGAAGCAGGTGCAATTAACAACGCAACAAATATAAGTTATCTTAACGGGGTTTATCAATCAGGAATACTAACTCAAGCATATGTAGATAGTGGCGATGACCTTACTTTAGCAGACTGGCCTGCTAGTGGTTATGCAAGAATGCTTATAGAACTTGTTGCAGATTTACCTGGTGTTTCTAGAGTAGTAACGTTCCGTAGTGAAGGAAGTTACACTATGAAAAAATTAACTACTGACTCTTGGTCTTCTACCACAGCAACTAGTGTTAGTATAGATGTAGACAGCGATACAAATCAAACTATCTTAGAATTTTGGACTAACGATGGTGGTAACACTATTTTTGCAAAAGTACTAGGACAGTTTGAGTAAATGTTTAATCCTTTAGTTGACGACTTTTCTCTATTGTCAGATACTGAAGTTGAAGAAAAGTTACTAGATCTTAGAAGAAAATACTGGCTAACAAGAAACCCCTCTGTTCAAGAACAGATTCAAGTCATTATGAATATGTATGCAGAAGAACTTTCTGTACGTAGAGCACAAGCAATGAAAAAAGCAAATGATGACAGCGAAAATGGACTTGACAATCTGATTAATATCAGTTAAAATACATATATGCTTATGAAAACAGATTCTCTAGGAATACCAAGATTCTCTAATCGCGATCTTATAGATATGATCTATAATGGAGATGCGGATAAAGTTCATGTGGTTTTATGCGATCCTAGCGATGACATAGACAAGTTTAATACAGCAATGGAAGAACAAGGTATGAATCCATTGCAAAAGTATATTCCACTAGATGTAGATCAAAAAACATTTGACGGTGTATGTCAGGGCGAATGGTTTATGCCAGAAGAATATAAATCGCTTGCGATTGAAGAATGGTTATTTGCAAAAGTAATGGAAGAAAAACAACACGCCGGAGTTGATTTTGTATATAACTCTACAGAATGGATGCGGGTAGAACAAGAACTAGAAGCGTATAAAGAGCGTGGTATGTATGACCTACTACGCTATATGGTATATCTAGTAGACTTTATGCGTGAGAATAACATTGTATGGGGTGTAGGACGTGGGTCAAGTGTAGCAAGTTATGTGTTATACTTAATAGGTGTTCATAAGATAAATTCAATCCAATATGACTTGGATTGGCGAGAGTTCTTAAGATAAATACGTACATAATAGGAGAAGCATTATGGCAATGAGACAAAAAGGTCAAAAGACCTATACAACAATGCAAGGCAAACAGATTGATATGGATTTGTTGCGTAAGAAGAATGAATTAACTCCTGCGGTAGGCAATGCTCGTGTAAATGCACGAGGTGATGAGCTTGGCCCAGGTGGTAAAATTGTTCGTAAGCGTGAACAAGTAATTAAAGATTACTATAAGGGATCTATGCCTGTATCAGAAGAACCTGCGGTTACTGTATCTGATGTTGTAAAAGAAGAACCTGTTGTTCAAAAAACTGTCAAATCTAAAACTACTACAAGAGCTCAGCAAAAAGAGGCTGAAGCTACACCATCTGAAGCAGAACTTAAAGAGTTTGAAGAAATGGACGATGGTTGGGTAGAAGACGAAGACGGCAATTTTGTGCAAAAAGGTGACTAATGGTTAAAAATATAAATGCAATAAAAGGCAACCCAAGAGCTATTGGGAAAAGAGTACTAGTAACTGATATGCATTTTGGCGAACAGGTTACTAAAGGTGGCATTATCCTCGGCAACGACGATGGTAAAACTAGAGGAATATATCCTCGCTGGGCTCGTGTTTATTCTAAAGGCCCTGACAACAAAGATGAGTATTCGGTAGGAGACTGGATTTTAATCGAACACGGTCGGTGGACACGTGGTATGAAAATAGAAACCGACGATGGCGAACGAGAAATTCGTATGATTGAAGAAACCGCTGTACTTGCTTACTCAGATGAAAAACCAGAAAGTGTACAGATCGGTGCAGAATACTCAGACGGTCCTGCAACAATCGATCCTGGATCATTTATAAACCAATAAGGCATAACATGACAGACGTATTTGAAGACATTAATAAATTCGCAACGGCTTGCGATCAAGAACCGAGCGAAGCAAACTACAAAATGTATCTTGATTTAATTCGAGAAGAAGTAGGCGAACTAGAAGAAGCTATTGCAGAAAATGATAGAGTTGAACAATTAGATGCATTAATTGACATTCTTGTTGTTACATTAGGCGCCGTTCGAGCAGGAGGCTTTAAAGGGCAAGATGCTTGGAAAGAAGTAATGGATACAAACTTTGCTAAGATTAATCCAGAGACAGGCAAAGTTATCAAACGAGAAGATGGTAAGGTACTAAAGCCAGAAGGCTGGAAGTCGCCAGAACTTACTAAATTTATCTAAAAAATCACTTGACAACTCCGCATTTATATTGTATACTAACACAATAAAAGTTTACAAGGAGAACTAATGCGGATTCCTAATCAAAGCTCAGGTATTGGCACTACTGGACTTACAGGCGTAAGTCTTATGGTATTGCATATTACTGGGTATATCACAGGCTGGGCATGGCCTCTACTTTATATCATGCTTATTATTTCAGGTATCGGACAAGAAAATAGGAGAATGAACTAATGATTCATGGCATGATCGACTTAGAAACCCTTGACACTAGACCAAGTTGCACAGTTTTAAGTCTAGGTGCCGTGAAGTTTGATCCTACCAGTGATGCAGAACCACACAGCGAAATGTACTTTAAAATTTGTGTAGACGATCAAGATAAACTTGGCAGAACTGTATCTGACAGTACGATTGAATGGTGGAGCAAACAAGATCCTAAAGTAATGGAAGAAGCGTTTGATCAAGAAAACTGTATTACTGTTGAAGAAGCACTGAAGCAACTTAGCAAATGGTCAGTAGGTGTAGACACAATTTGGGGCCATGGTTATGGGTTTGACATAACTATTATTGAAGATATGTATAGGAATATTGGAAAACCTATACCTTGGAATTTTTGGCAGATTAAAGATAGCAGAACACTGTTTGGTTGTTGTGAAACAGATCCTAGAAAACTACTAGGACAAAGTGATTTACACAATGCACTTGCTGATGCTTATTTTCAATCTAGAGGTGTGCAATTAGCATATAAAGAATTAGGACTTAAACGATGAAAGAACTTTGGGTAGAAAAATATCGTCCAAAAAATGTAGATGGTTATGTATTTAGAGATGACGCACAAAAGAAGCAAGTACAACAGTGGATCAAAGATAAAACTATTCCGCACTTGCTTTTTAGTGGCAATGCTGGGATTGGTAAAACTACTCTTGCTAAATTACTTTTTAACGAACTTGATGTAAATGATCTAGACATACTAGAAATTAACGCATCGCGAACAAACTCAGTAGATGATGTTCGTGATAAAATTGTAAACTTTGTACAGATGATCCCATTTGGGGACTTTAAGGTGGTGCTACTTGATGAGGCTGACTACTTATCTCCCAACGCTCAAGCGGCGTTGCGTGGTGTTATGGAAGAGTATCATACTACTTCTCGTTTCATTCTTACTTGTAACTATCCAAATCGTATTATACCCGCTTTGCATAGTAGGTGTCAAGGTTTCCACATTGCTAAAATTGACCAAACTGAGTTCACAGCTAGAGTTGCTGAAATCCTTATTACCGAAGGTGTTACTCCTGATTTGGATACGCTCGATACCTATGTAAAAGCAACATATCCAGACTTGCGTAAGTGTATTAACACAGTACAAATGAATGTGCAAGACAACAGTTTGCTAAAGCCTAATGAAGGTGACACGGGCGAAGCTGATTGGAAACTAGACATGGTCGAACTGTTTAAAGCAGGCAAAATTCAAGAAGCACGTAAAATGCTTTGTGGTGCTGTACGTCCAGAAGAGATGGAAGAAATTTATCGTTGGTTGTACGATAACATTGAGTTGTTCGGATCTGAGGAGCAACAAGACCAAGCTGTGCTAATTATTAAGCAGGGGTTAGTAGATCATACATTGGTCGTTGATCCAGAAATTAACTTAGCGGCAACGCTAATTAGACTAGCAAGATTATGAGTGTAAAAAAAGATCTAAAAACTTTAGGATTAATTGCAGGTAAAAAGAAAACTAATCAATTAGTTAAAATTGGTATTACTATGTGGTTAGTACTTGGTTTTATTATTTTAACTAGTTTGGTAAAATAATGAGCTATCTAGTTACAGATAATTGTATTAAATGCAAGCATACCGATTGCGTAGCTGTTTGCCCAGTAGATTGTTTTTATGAAGCAGAAAACTTTTTAGCAATTAATCCGGATGAATGCATAGACTGTGGTGTTTGTGTTCCTGAGTGTCCTGCTAATGCTATAGTATCTGAATCAGAGCTTAGTCCAGAACTTAGAGAAAAGTGGGATGAAATTAATAGACGTGTTTCTGATTGGAACATAAACATAATAGATCAAAAGGAACCATTACCAGATGCAAAAGAATGGGATGAGTATCCTAACAAATACGAAGAATTCGGTATTATACCGGTTAAGGACATAACATGAGTAAAGGCAGTAATCGTAGGCCCCAAAACATTTCCGATAAACAAATGACTGATAATTGGAATAGTATTTTTGGTAAAAAGAATTATAAAGAAGTACAGCAAGATATAACTGAACTTAATAGCGACGGGAATCGCGATCGTGGAAGATACGGAGAGGATAAAATTAATGAACGTACGACTAGTTAGTTACACAAAACCAACTGAAGACTTTGTTGCTGAAGGTATGAACAGCGACGATTTATTAGACCTTGTAGCATTTTGTGCTAGGGTTTCAAACCCTGCAAATCAAATGAACTCAGAAACAAGTGAAAAACTTGTAAAATATTTAATTAAACATGCACACTGGTCACCGCTTGAGATGGTAAATGCTTGTTTAGAAATAGATACTACTCGTGATATTGCACATCAGATTGTGCGTCATCGTAGTTTTGCCTTTCAAGAGTTTAGTCAACGTTATGCAGAGCCGGGACAAATGGGCGATGAAGTCTTTATTACTAGTGAAGCTCGGTTGCAGGATAATAAAAACAGACAAAATTCTATTGAACTTGATATGGCACAAGAAGGTATGGCTGAACTTATGGTAAAATGGGAAGAATTACAACAGGATGTAATATTCACAGCAGGCCGAGCTTATGATTGGGCTATTGAAAACGGTATTGCAAAAGAAGTAGCTCGCAAAGTATTACCAGAAGGACTTACTAAAACACGATTGTATATGAATGGTACACTACGTAGCTGGATTCACTACATAGAATTAAGAGGTGCTAACGGCACACAAAAAGAGCATATGGAAATTGCTCATGCTTGTGCAGAAGTTATTGCAAAAATTTTCCCACTAGCTGAAGAATTGAAAGGGGCATAAAGCCCCTTTCATTATTCGTCTCCATATATTTGGAGTACTTCTTTTACAGCTTTATGTCTTTCTATATCTCCCTGTTCGAACTGGACTATGTCCAAATAAGATACATTACTTGTTTGCAACAGTTTCATAAAATCTAATAAACCGTTGTCCTTTAGCCTATCAGCTTGTGCTAAGTCGCCTGTAACGGCCATCATTGAGCCTTCGCCTAGTCTAGTAAGTAACATTTTCATTTGGTTTTGTGTGGTATTTTGCATTTCGTCAGCTAATATAAAACTCCTTTTAAATGTTCGACCACGCATATATGCTAAAGGCGCAATCTCTATAATTTGTTCTTCGATCATGCCTTCTATTTCTCTCGCACTAAAATAGTCTCTTAGTACGTCAAAGATAGGTCTTGTCCAAGGTGCCATTTTTTGTTCTAATGTACCTGGTAAGAATCCTAGATCTTCGTCTGCGCTTACAGCGGGCCTAGTTACAATTATTTTATCTATTACGCCTTGTTTAAATAGTTTTACAGCAACTTGCACAGCCAAAAGAGTTTTGCCTGTTCCTGCAGGACCTACGCCAAAGACTATGTCTTTTGATTGGTCGAGCAACTTTAACACGTATGCTTCTTGGTTTCTATTTCTGGGTAATATTTGTATTTCTTTAGATTGTTTTTTGTGAAAATTAATGTCTACGACATTTTGAAAGTTTGGATTTGCGTTATTACGCTGTTTCCTTTTTGCTCCCATTAAGTTTCCTCCTATGGAATAGTGTACAATGACATATTGTACAAAAGTATTTACCATTTGATCAGCAGAGAAAAACTGTCTGTTATGATCTTAAATACGATAAATAAGTATAGCGGAGAGTACAAATGCAAGATACTTTAGATATTATAAAAAATGTTGAAAACATATATAATAGCGATTCGGCGTTTCAAATCTTAAAAGACTTTGAAAGAGTGCTAGATGAACTAGACCTGTATGTATATGATAACTGGCAAGATGGTGAATTATTACAAGGTCCTGATATAACAAGACATTGGGTATCTTGTAAGTTTATGTGGGATCGGAACAACATGCCAGATCCTATGGGTGGCAAGCGTTTAGTAGATTATGATTGCAAAGTTTCTTATCAAAAAGATGATATAATTGTACCCCGTAAAATTAAGAAACCTAGCGACATGCGTGACGGCACTAAAAAAGGTAAACTTGATCGTAAACCTATATGGATTGTAAACATTGAAATGCCTAAGAGTTTACTTGCAGATATTTACGGTGGTTACAAAGAGCAAGTTACTGAACCTGCTGTTCCAGCAACAGCACAACAAGAGCCACAGCAAGCCGACGTAGAAGCAACACCTGAACCAGCAGGAGAATTAGCCTAATGGGTTTACTTAAATCAGATTTAAAAAACATGGTCTACGACATTTTTGAAATTGATAGTTTCAAATCAAAAATGGGGGAAGATAAAGACATAGTAACATTAGCATTTAGTGTTAAGGAAAAAGAAGCGGCTAATGATCTAATGAATTTTTTAGAAAAAGGGTATGACTTTGTTTTAGATGCTGATGCTACACCAGGCGAACAAAGTGATGGCACATATAAAGTTTTTGTAGAAGTAGAAAGATCAAAACATATTCCAGAACAAGTTATGGAAATTGCAGACGGTGTTTGTAAACTGTCTGACATAGAAAGTTTAAAATTTAGATACTACAAAAATTTTAAATCAAAAGATCTTACGCAAGATAGTCTTGCAGAAGAGATTCCATTAGACAGTAATACTTACGATATTAAAATCCAAGAAACACGTCTAAATAATTACAAAGATTTCTTTAACAAAAGTTACTTAGAAGAATCGTATATGACAGGTGACGTACTAACACTTAAAAAAGTGTATGCAGAACCAATCCAATTTAGAGTCATTGATTTTGGAGAAACGATAAACACTATCGCAAACATAAACGAAAGAGTTAATACAGATGATTTTGCTGAAATTATCTTTTTAAGTAAATACCTTGGCGATTACAACATTACTAAATATGGTAATAAACTATCGCTAGATAATAGTAACAATACACTAGTTGTAGAAAGACTACGTAAGTAGCATTAACAGGAAGAAATATGGACTTTGAATTCACTAGAGATCACCTTGCAAAAATAATCCCAGGAAATAAAGATGTGGATAAGTGGTATGATGCTTTGATAGCAATTATGCCTAAATATGAAATTAATACTAAGCGAAGAGTAGCACACTTTTTAAGTCAATGTGCTCATGAAAGTGGAAACTTCAAAAGTTTACAAGAAAATCTAAATTATAGTGAAAAAGCATTAAATGCTGTATTTGGTCGCTACTTTGGTGCGCCGCCAAAGCGTAATGCTGCTGAATATGCAAGAAACCCAGAGAAAATTGCAAACTATGTATACATGGACGAGTTCCGTAAATACAAGATGGGCAATGTTAAAGAAGGCGACGGTTGGTTGTTCCGTGGTCGTGGTTTAAAACAGTTAACTGGACGTGAGAATTATACACGGTTTGGAGCATCAGTTAATATGTCTGCCGAAGAAGCAGCTGTGTATGTTGCTACAGAAAAAGGTGCTGTTGAATCAGCATGCTGGTTCTGGGATACAAACAACTTAAACAGCATTGCTGATACTGATGACGTTGTTAAAATGACTAAGAAAATTAACGGTGGTAACATTGGGTTAGCCGATCGTCAAAAACGTTATGTATCTGCAATGGAAATTTTAGGCAACCCTGTAAGTATTGCAGATGATAATGGAGACGATGACTTTGATATTGATGATATCGGAGTGCTCCGCAAAGGTTGCAGAGGTGAAGGTGTAAAAATGATGCAAGAAGCACTAGGTATTAGTGCTGATGGTATTTTTGGACCTGGCACAGAACGTGTATTAAAAGAGTGGCAAGCAAGCAAAGGCCTAGTAGCTGACGGCATTGCTGGTCCTGCTACACTCGGAGAACTATTAGGATAAAATTATGTATGTAGATGTTATTATGCAAGTACTGAAAGATCATTTCGGTGCTGAAAAAGAGTTCACTCCCGCAAGTCATTTTTTAGATGATCTAGACGGAGATGAGATAGATATAGTTGATGTTGTAGTGCAAGTTACTAAAAAACTTGATATTGAAATTCCAGAAGAGGAAACATTTGATATTGGTACTGTACAAGATCTAATTGAAGTAGTAGGCAAACACGTTAATGTTTAGTAGTCTAAGAATTGCAATATTTTTAATTATCCTTGCTAGTGCAGGCGGTGGCTTCTGGTATGTCAAGAAGTTACAAAGCGACCTTGACACAGCAAAGATGAATATTGTAAAACTTGAGGATGGAATACAGGAACAACAAGCACTAATAGAACAACAACAAAGAGACTTTGAAGCCATTACTCAGGTACGTAATGACTTAGAAGATGTAAATAGAATGTTACAGACAAATATCAATAATTTAAATGAAAAATTTAACCAGTTGAATGCGTCTGGAGTAGAAAGAGATATAGGCGCTTTATCAGTTGAAAGACCATTAAGTATAGAGCGTATATTAAATAAAGATGAAGTTAATGAAAGACGTTGCTTTGAAATAATAGGTGGCGCCGAATTAACCGAAGAGGAGTTAAATGCTACAAAGAAGTCACAGATCAACACTGTTTGTCCTGAGCTTGCTAATCCTAACTACGTCCCTTATTAGTGGATGTAGTACTATCAAGCCAGTTGAAGTATTAAAAACAGAAGTTGCAAGACAGCCGTTAAATTTACCTCTACCCGAACCTGCACAACTGGAAGAAGTTCGCTGGATTATAATTAACAGAGAAAATGCAGAGCAGGTTTTTGCAGATCTAGAAGCAAAAGGTATTGACCCTGTGCTAATAGGTTTGACCGATGAAAACTATGAAAACTTTAGAATGAATTATGCACAAATACGTGCATACATGCTAAAGCAAAATAGAATTATAGATGCTTACAAAGAATATTACGAAAGTGAGCAAGAAGAAACACAACCTGAATAGGTTGACATAAATACATTAGTGTTATATAATATACACTAATTAATTTTCAATACATTATGGCATATTCACAAAAAGTAATCGACCGATTTGAGCAGGTTACAAATAACCCAGGCGCTCATGGGGTAGGTCGGTTTGACCCTAACGATCCAAACGTTGCTATAGGCATGACAGGTGCTCCTGCATGTGGTGATGTTATGAAACTAGATCTAAAACTTAATCCAGAAACTGAAGTTATAGAAGATGTAAAATTTAAAACTTATGGTTGCGGAAGTGCAATAGCATCTAGTAGTATGTTTGTCGAAATGCTTATCGGCAAAACAATCGAAGAAGCAAAGCAGATAAAAGATAAAGAAATTGCTGAAGCATTAGAATTGCCGCCTATCAAAATACACTGTTCTGTACTAGCAGAAGATAGTATTCAACGTGCTATTAAAGATTGGGAAGAAAAGAAAGCAGGTCGAAAAGGCACTTTTTTAGACAGCATGATTAAAAAAGATGACAGCATGATTGGCCATAACGGAGGACCTAAATAGTGCCGGAAAAATTCAAGCCCAGTCATTCAATAAGGGATAAAGCAACCGGTAAAAACAAAGAGGTCCATTTCTATCTAAAACAAACACCTAAAGAAGAACTAATAGAATATCTAAACAGTCTATCTGCTAAACCAAAAATTAAAAATAAAGTTAGACGAGAACTTATTCGTAGAGGTATAAAAATAATATACGAATGATGACTATCATAATACTTACAGTCTTACTAGCTATTGTTTGTTTTGTAAGTATGTGGTTCTTGATAGACGTTTTAAATGACAAATGCGGAAGTAAAGGTATTCTTCCTGATTCATATGTAACACGTACAGGTGTTACACACACCGCAAAAAAATCTCGCTCCGAGCATATTAATTAAAATCATAATATACCCACTTTTTAAACTTTTTGATAAATAAGGTTGACAAATATATTATATTGTTATATTATAATATAAAAATTACTAATATTATTATAAAGTGAAATTTCAAAAATATGACTATGAGAAAATTCGAGATCATCTTGAAGTAACTTTTCTTGTGGCTATTTTTGTGATTTCATTATTTGGAGTAAACATATAATGGAATTTATTTTAATAAGTTTTGCTAGTATCGTAGTAAGTTACTTTTATTTGAAGTATGCACCTATGCATGACTTACACTATGTCCTTACTATGAGAAATATGGCAAACGAAACACACAGGACTAACGGAGATAATGAGCACATTAATATTGAAACTAAAGGAGAACGAGCAGGTTTGTAAATTTTGTGAAGCAATTAATTTTGTTTTCATGTTAACAACACCACTTGCACTACCTTTATTAATTATGTACGCCGCAACGTACAACTAAAAAATGGCAACAAAGAATTATACTGAAGCAACACCCAAGGATATCAAAAATTGGGAGAACACCGATTACTTCCGAAAAAGTGACTTTAGTGTAATGAAACTGTTTGTTGCTATTCCTACCCTTATACAAATATCAGCATTACTTGCAATGTTTGCTATCTTCTACCTAAATACCCTTATTTTTTAATAAATACAGTATAACAAAAGAGGGCACATTTATGTGGGAAATGATAGAACGCATGGCGAGTGATCGTCTATGGATTTATACAGCAATAGCTGGTAGTATCTTTGGTGCTTTATTCATTGCATGGATTAGAGATACACGTATTGCGCTTTGGGCATACGGTAAATGGGATTGGTTACTTGATAGCATTAGAGACAAGTTTGGTTGGACTTGGTTTAACCAAGATCCGCATGCTTGGCGTAAAGTAAATCCCAATATAGCCCGTAAGATCGACGAACTAGAAACTAGAATTATTAAACTAGAAAAGCATAGCCATCCATGTAAAGAACTACACGAGTTTGATGTTTGGCCAGAACTAGATGCTAGAATTAAGAAATTAGAGGGTAAGAAAAAATGAGTGACGAAATTCAAACAAAAAAAGTAAACATAGAACTAGAAGTAGATACAAATACAGTAGACAGTTCAAAAAATAGATTTCAATCATGGATTGATCTAGCAAAAGCTGTTGACAGTTGGAGAATTTTTCCACGCATTTTTATAACTACATACATTTACTTGCTGTACAAAGTTGTAATTTGGTACATGGGTATTGAAGATCCTACAATGGAACAGTCAGGACTTGTAAGTATTGTTGTAGGTGCTGGTGCTGCATGGTTTGGTTTATACACCGGAACTAGTAAAAAGTAACAGCATAATCAATAAGTAATAGTATGGACCACTATTCCGTACTAGGCGTATCTAAAACAGCTACCGATAAAGAAATTAAAACCGCTTTTAGAAAATTAGCGGCAAAGCATCATCCTGACAAAGGCGGTGATAGTAAAAAGTTTGTGCAAATTAAAGATGCATATGAAACTTTAATTGATCCGCAAAAGAGAGCTGAGTACGATAATCCTCAACCCCAATTTGGACAGTATCAGAGAGGATTTGATTTTAACAATGTCAATCCTGACATACAGGACTTGTTTGGTCAAATGTTTAGAAACGGTACAGACCCGTTTAGACCACCTCCTCGTAGAAACAAGGATATTACTATTGCCGCTAAAGTAACACTTGAAGATGTTCTCAAAGGTAAGAATCTAATTGCAAGTTATAAATTAAGAAGCGGCAACACCGAAACAGTTGAGATAAACATACCTCCTGGTATTAGAGATGGTGATACTATAAGATATGGAGGCTTAGGAGATGATTTCTTACAATTTGCTAGAGGAGATTTACATGTTAAAATACAAATTCTACCTCACACAGATTGGCAAAGAGATGGTATAAATCTTTATAGAGAATATTCTGTAAATGCTCTTGACTTAATTACAGGAACTAGTATAATAGTAGATACACTTGAAGGAAGACAGTTAGATCTTAAAATACCTAAAGGAACGAAGGTAGGATGTAGATTTAATATAGCACAACATGGCTTACCAGACAGACGTAATGGTGTGCGTGGAAACGCATATATAATAATAAATGCTCATATACCACAAATAGATAACCCACAGGTGTTAGAGTATATAAAAAGTATGAAAAAGATAATAAACAATGAAACTGATTAAATCTCCAGATCCGTGGTTAGAAAAGGTTGTAGATCCTTTTGATTTCGAAAAGCACGATGCCGAACAAATTTCCAAAGAAATGCTTGAAATTATGGAGCAAGAAGGCGGAATAGGATTGAGTGCAAATCAAGTTGGGTTCAATGGACAAATTTTTGTTATGAAGCCGCATTTGCTAGAAGATAATAGTCCACTTACAATTATTAACCCAAGCATAGAGCAAGTAACAGTAAACGCAGAATCTATGCCAGAAGGGTGTTTAAGTCATCCAAATTTGTTTTTAAAGGTTAGTAGACCTAGAGGTATTGTTGTAAAATATCTTGACACACAGCAAAAAGAATGTATAATAGAATTATACGATATAGATGCAAGATGTTTTTTACATGAATACGATCACTTACAGGGTATCGAATTTACTAGTCGTGTATCTCGCCTTAAACTTGATATGGCAAGAAAGAAGCAAATAAAATTAAGGAAAAAATATCCACATGGTTGAACCAAGCAAAGAACTACAATTAGTATTTGAAAAAGCAATCGCAGATGCTAGAAAACTTCAACACGAGTATGTTACAGTTGAACATATTCTATTCGCTATGCTTTGCGAAGAAAACTTTGAAAACATAGTTACAGGTTATGGTGCTGACCCTGCCTTTATAAAATCTAATTTAGAAAATCATTTAAAAACCGCTTTAGATGATATTAAAGTTGACGGAACAAAGCACAAGCCTAAAAAAACACAGGCTGTTGAACGTGTTCTAAACAGAGCGTTTACTCAAGTTCTATTTAGCGGTCGTAATCAAATAGAACTAAGCGATGTATTCATTAGTATACTAAATGAAAAGAAATCTATTGCTACATATTGGATAGAAAAAGCAGGCATTTCTAAAGACAGATTTGCAGATTACATTTCGAATGAGCATGAAGACTTTGATGATGAAGAATTAAGCGGTGCAGCCGCAAAAGCACTTCGTGCATTTACTTCTAATCTAAACGACGAAGTAAGAAAACAACGTGTAGATCCTATTATCGGACGTTCAGAAGAACTAGATGCTATTGCTCTTGCACTAGGACGCCGTCAAAAAAATAATGTACTTTTAGTTGGTGATCCAGGTGTTGGTAAAACCGCTATTGCAGAAGGTTTAGCATTTAAAATTGTAAATGACGATGTACCAGAATTCCTAAAAGAGTATGAAGTATACAATCTAGATATTGGTGCTATGCTCGCTGGCTCTAAATATCGTGGAGACTTTGAAGAACGTCTAAAGTTAGTCATCAAAGGACTACAGAAAAAAGGCAAAACTGTAATGTTTATCGACGAAGCTCATATGATGAGCGGAGCAGGAGCAGGCGGGCAAGACAAATCAAACGATTTGGCTAATATGTTAAAGCCAGCACTTGCAAAAGGTAACTTAAAAGTTGTTGCTTCAACTACTTGGGAAGAATTCCGTAAGAGCTTTGAAAAAGATCGTGCATTGATGCGCCGTTTCCAACGTGTTACAGTTGACGAGCCAAATGCAGAAGTAGCAAAAGATATTCTACGTGGTATTAAAAAGTACTATGAGGACTATCACAAAACACAAATCACAGAGCAAGCAATTGAAGCTGCTGTAAAATTAAGTGTAAAGTATCAAACAGATAAAAAACTTCCTGATAAGGCTATTGACTTAATTGATGTAGCATGTAGTAGATTTAATTTGAAAGATCCTGAAGTTGAAAAACTAGTAACAGAGGAAGAAATTCAATTTGAACTTGCTAAGATGATTAACATGCCTGTTGAAAATATTGCAGAGAAAGAAACAAGTAATCTAGCACATCTAGAAACCAACATGAAAAAAGCGGTGTATGGACAAGACGAAGCAATTGATAAAATTGTTGATAAAATTCTTGTTGCACAAGCAGGTCTTAAACCTGACGATAAGCCAATTGGTAGTTTTATCTTTATGGGGCCAACCGGTACAGGTAAAACAGAAACAGCCAAGCAACTAGCAGAACAACTAGGTGTAAAACTAGTCCGTTTTGATATGAGTGAATATCAAGAGAAGCACAGTGTTGCTAAACTAATTGGGTCGCCTCCAGGTTATGTAGGTTACGAAGAAGATGCTGGCCAGTTAATTACAAAACTACAAGAAAATCCAAACTGTGTGTTACTGTTAGATGAAATCGAAAAGGCACACCCAGATGTTTCACAAATATTACTACAGTTAATGGATAATGGTAAAGTTACAGGTAGTAACAGTAAAGAAGCAGATGCACGTAATTGTGTTCTTATCCTTACAACTAACCTAGGTGCAAGTGATGCAGAGAAAAATCTAATTGGATTCAACGACGAGTTTGAATTAGAATATGAAGATAAAGCACTTAAGAAATTCTTTGCTCCAGAATTCCGTAACAGACTTGATGCAACTATTATATTCAAGAAACTTTCTAAAGAAATTATGTTGAAGATAGTTGGTAAGTTCTTAGTTGAACTTAAAGACATGGTAAAAGATAAAGGAGTCAAGATCGAAGTTGATTCTGAAGCATTAGACTATCTTGTAGATAAAGGTTTCGATCCTAAAATGGGTGCAAGACCGTTAGCAAGAGTAATTGATAATGAAATCAAACGTCCACTATCAAAAGAATTACTCTTTGGTAATTTAAAATCTGGCGGTAGTGTAACAATTAAATTCAACGAAGATGATGAAAGCCTATACTTGGAAAGTTTAGGGGAATCACTTGTTGAACTTTGAAACTAAAAAACTTTTCTATAACAAGTACCTGTACAAGCTGGTAATACACAACCAGCTTGCTGTTATTTTTAGAGATAAAAATCTAAATTATGCTCGCAAAGAAATAGATCTACTACAGCAAATGGTAGACGATAAGCATCAAATTGTTAAAACTTGGGGGTTTAATAGGACAAGTTATATTGACCGTAGGCATTTTGATGATGCAAAAATCTTACTAAACCTATTTTCGCATTTTGATCACGACGAGTATAAACTACGTATAGAGCGCAATGATATGTGCTTATATACTAACAGTAATAGTGTTATTAATAATGTTTGTAGTAAAATCACGATAGACGAACTATGGCAACCAAATTTAAAGCACTTAAACTTGCTTGAAAAAAATGTTTTATTAGTCAACGGACCGTTTGATTACGAATATAAAGTTTATTTTAATGCAAGAACTATAGATGAGAACTTTCATAATTGGATTACACGCAACTCGGACAAAGTAAAAATTGGTAGAATAGCGTTAGAAGAAGTAAAAAAGGGATTTGCCCCCAACTTGTATATGTATGTTAGAGATGAAAAAGTTTTACAACTTATCAGTCTACTTGTTGGACATAATTTCCAATCTGTCCAAAGAGTTATCAGTACGCAAAATATAGATAAATAACTATATGCCGAGCAATAGTGAAACAATTTTATCAACACAAACACACGTAGGGGATAGTAGCGTACAGACCCATACTGGTGACAAATATAAAGGGGACGGTTACTATAGTCGTAGTGATGGTCTTCACACTGTACAATATACAGTGAGCGGGTTCCAAGGAACTATACAAATGCAGGGTACACTTGCTGTTGATCCTGGCGCAGATGATTGGTTTACTATTTCAAATACAGAACTTACTAGCACCGACGATAGCGGTGTTTATAATACAGGCTCACACATATATAACTTTACAGGCAACTATGTTTGGGTAAGAGCTTATGTTAGTAATTGGACTGATGGCACTGTAAATAGTATTAATTTAAATCATTAAGGTAACAACATGGAACATTTTGTAAGAATAGTAATGGAAAAACAAGAAGTTAATAGATTAGACGAGTCTATTTTTCCTAGTCAAGAGATATACGAAAGTGAGCAAGGTGCTACAGTAATTGAAATTCCCTTACCAAGATTGCTAGAAGAAGATGAAGCAGACGAGTATGCTAATAGACTAGCAAATCTTATGTTCAGTGAAGGGTATGAAGATTTTGATATTGAAATATCTACTGATGGTGATGCTGTTGTTACAGAAGAAACATATGACGGTGATGACTTTTTTGAAGAATATGGCGTTATGTGGTATAATGATGACGATATTATTGACGAAGCAGAATATCAAGGACGTAAGGTTCCGCTAGGCAAGCCAATGCGTGGTGATGTTAAGAAGTTCAAAGTATATGTTAAGGACCCAAAGACCAAGAATGTAAAGAAAGTTAATTTTGGCGATCCTAACATGAAGATTAAAAAGTCAAATCCAGCACGTAGACGTTCATTCCGTGCTAGACACAACTGTGATAACCCGGGTCCAAGAACTAAGGCACGTTACTGGTCATGTAGGAAGTGGTAATATGAAACTTTTTGAACTAGATAAAAAAGACGAATTTACTTTACCATATGACGTTGCACAAGATTGCCAATGTTATATGAAAAACGACCCCATGTTTTACAGAAAAGAATACTATCCTGTAATGTCATTACTTTCAGATAAGTTTAGAGCTGGTGAAGATATTAATTTTAATGAAGCTCTTTTGCCTTTAGTAAAATCAGCAATGGAATCATACTGTAAAAAGTATGATTTAGATCCTCCACAAAGTGTGTTTACTGATGTAGATCAAGAGTCAATTATCGAACGTATTAAGTCTGAGGAAATTAAGAACATAGAAGAAGGGGAATACTAATGTTTCTCCGAGAACTGTTTGAAGCACCAGCAAAAAAGGCAGTTCTTGCTTTTGGTCGACTTAATCCTCCAACAATTGGTCATAGCAAACTTGTGGATCAAATAAAAAAGCACGACGGCGATCATTATTTGTTCTTGTCGCAAACACAAAAGCCAAAAACAGATCCATTAGATTTTGCTACTAAATTAAAGTTTGCCAAAAAGTTTTTTCCTGGTATTAATGTAGGGCACCAAAGTGTTCGTACACCAGTGCAAGCATTAGAAATGCTCCAAGGTTTAGGATATACTGATCTTATATTTGTTGCAGGTAGCGACAGAGTAGAAGGCTTCCAAACTATGTTCGATACATACAATGGCAAGCCAGATAAATCAGGCAAAATACCATTTGAATTTAACACACTGAAAGTTGTAAGTGCAGGAGCACGTGACCCAGATGCAGAAGGTGCCGAAGGAATGAGTGCAAGCAAGATGAGACTTGCTGCCGCTGAGGGTAATCTAGAAGCATTTACACAAGGTGTACCAGATCCTAAACTAGCACAAACAATGTACGATGCTGTGCGTAACGGTATGGGTATCAAAGATAAAGAGCCAGCAACAGAAGGCATACGTCCTGAAAAACCTAACAAAAGCTCAGAAGAACTTATAGCAATGGGTTATGATCCAGATTCAGACAAAGTACAAAGTGCTCGAGAATATGAAGACTGGGTCGACGATCAACGTGCTAAAGGTAAAGATATAGACGAAGGTGATTTAGTTGTTAATAAAGCATCATTAAGATCATTTCTTACTAAAATGATACAAGACGCTATTGAAAAAGAAGAAGATATAGATAAACTATCACGTGTTCTTAAAATGCTTGTAGGTAAAGAAATTAAAACTAGAGGTGATAGAGCATATACTATTACTGATGAAGATATAAATGAAATACTAGGTTTTGTTACAAAGACACCTAAACGTACAACTGTAACAAAGAAAAGACCACCAGAAGAAGATTCTGTTAAAGATAAAATAGCCGCTAGAAGAAAGGCAGCCGCTAAAGGAGATAAAGACGCATGGACATCGAAGTTCTCAAAAAGTTAGCAGGCATAAACGAATTCAAAGGCTACTCAGAATACAAGATAGATGAAAATCCATCTATCACAGCCGCAGAACTAAAAAAGAAAGAAAAGAAACTAGGTGTAAAACCTGGTGATGCAGAATGGTTTAAGTTATGGTTTTCAAAACCGTACATGACTGGACCAGTACAATTCAGAGGACGCAAGAAATGAAGTTTAAAGAACTTGCAGAAGATGGTAGAATTGTAAAAGGTGTAAACACTACAGTAGATGTGGATGTAAATCAAATACCTAAAGAAGCAGGAAAGTTTGGTAACAAGGTTGACAAGGGTGGCAATCCTCCTACACTTAGTAGTAAAGTAAAAGGTAAGTCAACTAATGTACTATTTAATTTAGGACTTGCCGAAGGCAAGTATGCTGACATACATGATGTTAAAGACTTTGACCCAGATAACTTAGAAGTATGGGTTAAAGGCGTAGGTGTATATACACTAAATGGTCTTAAAAATAGATTAAAACAAAGACTAGAAGGTTTTATTGATAACTTAGATTACAATGCAGACGGTGTAGAAAAAGTTCTAAGTGGTACAGGCTATGATGCCTTTATGAGTATGCTTAAAGGTTATAACGAAGTAATTGCAGCATTAGAAACTCCGCAAATGAAGCGTAAGAAAACCATTGCAAAGCGTAAAGCAAAGTACAGCGAAGGAAAAGCAATACCTAACCCTAAGAACACATTCTTAGCAAAGTCTGACACAGCATATGATCACTATAAAATTGGTACAAATTTAGCAAATCTAAAGTCAATGCCAGCAGGTTCTAATGTAGACGAACCTGATGTTGTTATTGCACCGTATGCTGGCGAAAAAGAAACGAAGTATCTAATGAAGCAACTTGCACGTATAGGATACGATGTTCAAGATGCGTCTGGTTATCAAGATGCACATTTTGATGATGAGCCTACAGGTGGTGAAGCACCTCCACAAATAAAGAATCAAGGCAAACTAGGTAAAATTAAAGTTAGTAAACTTAAAAGTGTACAAAGAAACAGAGATTTACGTAAGTTAGAAAAACAACTAAGTAAGGTTAAAGACGGTAACTATAGTCCATTAACTATTGATCCTAAAGGACGTATAGTAAACGGACATCATAGATTTGATGCACTAAGACTTATGGGCGAAGAATTTGCAACTGTTAGGATGATTGACACTTCATTAGAAGAAATGATAGCAGAAAACTTTGTAAAACCACAACTAGATGTAGAATGGGACGAAGCAGAGCGTTATCCTGAGTTTCGCAAGATTGGAAAACAAGCATGGATAGAACTTGCAAAAAAGGGTAAAGAAATAACTATTACAGATGCAAGTGATATCAACAATACAGATGCCGCAGATATTAATTCATTTAAAAGTTTAGATAAAAACAAACAAAAAAGAGCGTTAGCACAATTAGAAAAAGGTTCAGTTGAAATGCCTATTGTTGCTGTTTACAGCGACGGTTATAAAGAATTAATTGGCGGAAACACAAGACTTACAGCAATGATGGCAAAAGACGGTAAAGCAACTGTATGGCAATTTGAAGTACCAGATGAAGTTGCCGAACTTGCAGAAAACTTTGCAGACGGTAAAGTGAAAGGCAAGAGTCGCCCAGGCAGAGTCAAAAAGGCAGGTGCTAGTTGTAGCGGAAGTGTAACTAGTTTACGTAAAAAAGCAAAAAAGTATAGTGGTGAACGAGGTAAGATGTATCACTGGTGTGCAAACATGAAGGGTGGTAAAAAATGAAAATAAAAGATATTACAGAAGCCGCTAGTGCAGGTGCAAGTTCAGCAGGTAGTATTGCAAGTGTCGTAAATCCTACATATGCATATGCAAAAGGAAAGAAAAAAGGCAAATACGGTGCTCCTGAAGCGCCGCAAGCAAAGAATTCAGACGGAACAGCAAAAAATGCACTTGATATCAAAAACAATTTGATGGGCGGCAAAGTAGCAAAGAGATAAATATACTTAGTAGGAGTTACTAATGAGAGAAGCAGAACTAAAAAATAAAGACCAACTTGTAAAAGAAGGATTAGCTGATCTTGCAGACAGAGCAGAGAAAGATCACGAAGTACAAATGGCACGTGCCGAGTTGTACAAAGCCGCTAAGTATTCAATTAAGTTACATGAGATGCTCAAAGGTGTAAGCGAAGCTGAAGGGCTAGAAGGTTGGGTACAATCTAAAATCACTAAAGCTGCAGATTATCTAAGTTCTGTATATCATCATCTCGACTATCAAGAAGCACAAGACGATATGGCTCCTATCGGCGAAGGCAAAGATACTTATTGTTCAGACAAGTGCTGTGGTTCTGATGTTAAAGCTGAAGATTGCACATGTCCTCCAACATGTAAGTATTGTAATTGTAATGCTGTAAGCGAAGGCAAAGGCAAAAGCAACAAACAAAAGGCTGCTATTGCTATTGCTAAGAAAGAAAAAGGCTATAAAGAGTCTTTATCAGATAAACTTTCAGAAAATTTAAGTCAAAAAAAAAGTTTAGTAGAAAAAGCTAAATCACAAGCACAACAAAAATTTATGGGTATGGTTTACTCCGCTAAAAAAGGAGAAGAGCCAGCAAGTCCAGAAGTTGCAAAAGTAGCAAAAGACATTAGTAAGAAAGATGCTAAAGATTTTGCCGCAACAAAGCATAAGGGTTTACCAAAGAAAGTTGAAAACTTATGTTCAGATTGCGGATACCCAAACTGGCGTAACGTAAAAGAAGAAAAGCAAAAAGGTGTTGACGGTAAAGTATGCTGGAAAGGCTACAAGCGTATGGGCACCAAGAAAAAAGGCGGTAAGACCGTTGATAACTGTGTAAAGATGTAGTTATGGATTTTCATAAACTTCAACATACATTATTTAATATAGAACCAACTAACCCTGCAGAAGATCTTGCTAAGTTACAAGCACAAGCAAATGATTCTTTGCCGCAGAAAAGTGTGGAAAATACCAAAAATTACGTGCAGGAAAGTGTGGAAGTTCCAGAAGGAACTATGCCTGTTGACAGAGAATACAGTATAAGTGACTTTGCTAAACTAGCAGGTGTTACTCTTACAGAAGGACAAAAGAAAGGTAGTGCAGGCCAACTTAAAGGCAAAGATGCATTTACAAAAAGCTCTAAGCCGGGTGGTAACGAAAGTCCACATCCTGCTAGAAATAAACTAGTAGGTGATAGTTTAGACAATAACATAGAAGAAGGCCCATTAGATGCTTTCCAGCAAGGTTACAAATCAGTACAACCTGGTGGAGCACTAGGTCCAGACGCACTAACTAAGGGTATTAGTAATGTGTTTACAGGTAAAGGTAAAAAAGATCCTAAACCTAAAACAACAAAAACAGTAGTAAAGAAGCAAAGTTATTTTAACAAAGAATTAGACAAATATTCGGATACACTAAACAAAATTTTAGCAGATCCGATGTTAAAGAAAGAACTATTAGATTTAATTAAAAAGGCAGAAACTAAAAAAGAGGCAAAGAAAAATAAGAAACCAGTTATAAAGGCTAGAGATCCTAATTGGCGTGATATGGAAGCATTACGTAAAAGTGGTGCAGCTGGATCACACGGTGACAAAACCAAAGTCATTCCTCGCAAAGAGAAATACAAGAAAGACTTTTCTCAAGAATCTATCAAAGAAATGCTTTATCGCAAATTAGCCGAAAAAAGCTCTTGACAAGACCTCAATAATATAATATAATAGTGTTTAAATTTAAAGGAGATCCTTATGGGAAGTCGTGTTTTCGGTGCCGATGAAAAGGCCAAACTAGAAAGACTAGTAAATGAAGGTGTTACAGTACTACAGGAAGTAGAAGATTTACAGTTAGGTTTAAAAGATACTGTAAAAGCCGTAGCAGAAGAACTTGATATCAAGCCAAGTTTAATTAATAAAGCAATTAAAATTGCACAAAAAGGTGATTGGGAAAGAGTGTCTGACGAATTTGATGACTTAGAAACACTAGTTGTCACAGTCGGTAAGGACAAGTAGTGCAAAGTATTAGGGAATTTTGGTTAGAAAGTTTGAATTCTGATCCGATTGCACACTATGCAGAAATGGTAGGTGCAATATCTGTTATAATAGGTAGTGCTATACTTACATATACTGTACTTGTGCCTAGACCAGATATATTTTTACCCTTTTACTTTGTAGGTAGTTGTGCAAGTTTTTATGGTGCATATAGACGTAAGTTACCTTGGGTATTAATACTAACTGGATGGTTCATAATTATGAACAGTATCGCCCTATCTAGACTATATATTTTATAACGCCAAAGGCAATTGCCTGGCAAGTAGAAGGTTAAGTTGGCCACAAGCAACGAAGGAGAATAAATGAGTTACGTTGACGCTATGTTTGATCGCGATTCTGATATCATCAGAGTTGTAGAGCGTAAAGATGGAAAGAGACACTTTCACGAGTATCAAGCAAAGTACACATTCTACTACAAAGACGAGCGTGGTAAGTACAAAAGTGTGTACGGAGATCCCCTAACACGTATTGTTTGTAAAAACACAAAAGACTTCCGCAAAGAAGTTGCCATCAATAAAAACAAAGAACTTTTTGAAAGCGATATTAATCCGATCTTTCAATGTCTAAGTGAGAATTATCTCAACCAAGATGCTCCTAAACTAAACATTGCGTTTTTCGATATTGAAACAGACTTTGACCCGGAGCGAGGCTTTGCTGATCCTAGTGATCCGTTTATGCCCATTACATCCATATCTGTATACTTGCAATGGATGGAAACTATGGTTTGTCTTGCTGTTCCGCCTAAGACACTTACAATGGAGCAGGCAAAGAAAGAACTTGAAGGTATCGAAAATGTAATGCTGTTTGAACGTGAAGGTGATATGATCGACACGTTCTTAACGCTGATTGAAGATGCTGATATTTTGTCAGGTTGGAACAGTGAGGGTTATGATATTCCTTACACTGTAAACAGAACAAGTCGTGTACTCAGCAAAGATGATACAAGACGTTTTTGTTTGTGGGGACAACTTCCTAAGAAGCGTGAATATGAAAAATATGGGAAGCAAGCAGAAACATTTGACTTAGTAGGTCGTGTGCATTTAGACAGTCTAGAACTATATCGTAAGTACACATACGAAGAACGACACTCATATCGATTGGATGCTATTGGTGAGATTGAAGTAGGCGAAAACAAAGTACCATATGAAGGTACATTAGATCAATTATACAACAATGACTTCCGCAAATTTATCGAATATAACATACAAGATACCGCACTACTAGACAAACTAGACAAGAAGCTACGCTTTATTGATCTTAGCAATGAACTTGCTCATGCAAATACTGTACTACTACAAACTACAATGGGTGCTGTTGCTGTTACAGAGCAAGCGATTGTAAACGAAGCACATAACAGAGGCTTACAAGTTCCTAATCGTCCTAGACGTGATGATGAGAACACACAAGCCGCAGGTGCATATGTTGCGTTTCCTAAAAAAGGCTTGCATAAATGGATTGGGTCAATGGACTTGAACAGTCTATATCCTAGTGTGATTCGTGCGCTGAACATGGCTCCAGAAACAATCATAGGACAAATACGTCCAGAGATATCAGAAGCCCGTGTACACGAAGATATGACACTTAAAAAGAAGTCATTTGCAGGTAGTTGGGAAGGACGATTTAGCACAGAAGAATATGAAGCTGTTATGGAACAGAAGCGTGATGTTGCACTAACTGTGGATTGGGAAAACGGAACCAGCGATGTATTAAGCGGTGCTGAATTATATAAACTAATTTTCGATAGTAATCAACCTTGGATGCTTTCATCTAATGGTACAATATTTACAACTGAGTTCGAAGGAGTTATTCCCGGACTACTAAAGAGGTGGTATGCAGAACGTAAAGAACTACAAGGTATGCTCAAAAAAGCAAAAGACGCAGGCAATGAAACTGAAATTGCATTTTGGGACAAACGGCAACTTGTTAAGAAAATTAATCTTAACTCTCTTTACGGGGCCATTCTTAATCCTGGTTGCAGATTTTTTGACAAAAGGATAGGACAATCAACTACACTTACTGGTCGTACTATTGTTAAACATATGAGTGCAGAAGTAAACAAAGTAATTACAGGTGAATACGATCATGTAGGCAAAGCAATTATATACGGTGATACAGACTCGGTTTACTTTAGTGCATATCCTGTATTAAAAGATGATATTGACGAAGGAAAAATTCCTTTTGATAAAGATACTGTGGTAACACTGTATGATCAAGTTTGCGAAGCGGCTAATACTACATTTTCAGACTTTATGGGTGAAGCATTTCATTGTCCAAAAAGTCGTGCAGAAGTTATTGCCGCTGGTAGAGAAATTGTAGCACAAAGCGGACTGTATATTACTAAGAAGCGTTATGCGGCACTAGTTTATGATAACGAAGGCTTTAGAACAGACACAGATGGAAAACCAGGCAAAGTAAAAGCAATGGGCTTAGACTTGAGGCGTTCAGATACTCCTGTGTTTATGCAAGAGTTTCTAAGTGAAATTCTTCTTATGGTGCTTACAGATGTTCCACAAGAAGAAGTACTTGAACGTATAACTGTATTTAGAAAAGAGTTTGAAAATCGTCCAGGTTGGGAGAAAGGTTCGCCTAAACGTGCAAACAAGATTGGACACTATCAGAGACTAGAGCAAAAACAAGGCAAGGCAAATATGCCAGGCCACGTACGAGCAAGCATCAACTGGAATACACTAAAACGTATGAACGGTGACAAGTATTCGCAAGAAATTGTAGATGGTATGAAAGTTATTGTATGCAAATTAAAACAGAATCCTTTAGGTTATACAAGTGTCGCTTATCCAACAGATGAGCTGCGTATTCCTGAATGGTTTAAAGAACTGCCATTTGATGATTCAGCAATGGCAGAAACAATTATCGATAACAAACTTGGAAACTTAATTGGTGTGTTAGACTATCCGCTAGAAGATACAAAGCAACACAATACATTTAACAGTTTGTTTGACTTTGGAGAGTAATATGAAAGTAAAAATGGAAATAGAAATTGATACAGAAAGAGATCAAGATCTAGCAACTATACGAGAGCTTATAGAAATGCTAAGAGCTTTAGCAGAAAACTATGAGGTAGACTAATGGAATGGGTTTTAGTTTACATTGCATTAACAGCACACGGACACCCTATTGCAAAAGAGTATGGTCGTTTTGACACTGTCAATGAGTGTTTTATTGCTAGAGAAAAATTAGCACTTGAGAAAGGTGCTAAGGATGAGTATTTTCCAATAGGTACTCAGGCGGTATGTATAAGATATGAGAGTTTAAAAACATGATTACAGGAAAATGGCTGTAAGAGGAGGTAACATGAAGGTAGGATTTACATGTAGTACATTTGATCTACTACATTCTGGGCATGTCCAAATGCTTAGGGAAGCAAAAGATCAATGTGATTACTTAATGGTAGGTTTACAAATGGATCCTAGTGTCGATAGACCTAATAAGAACCCTCCGATTCAAACTATTGTTGAACGTTATACACAACTAAAGGCTGTAGGTTATGTTGATGAAATTATTCCATACGGAACAGAACAAGATTTAGAAGACATTCTACAACTTTATAAGATACACGTTCGCATACTTGGAGAAGAATATAGAGATAAAGATTTTACTGGTAAAGATATTTGTCGTCAACGAGACATAGAACTATATTTTAACAAACGAGATCATAGATTTAGTTCAAGTGGACTAAGAAAAAGTGTTGTAGAAAGAGAAAACAAATGAAAATTCTTTTAACTGGACATAAAGGCTTCATTGGTTCAATGTTGCTGAAACGGTTACAACGTAAAAAGCATATAGTTTATACAATAGACATTGCTGATGGTGCCGATCAAGATCTTTTATACTTTGATAAATGGCCGGAACGTGTCGATCTTGTAATACATCTTGCAGGTAAAAGTGGTGTACGTGAAAGTTTAAAAGATCCAGCAGGCTATTGGATGAATAATATAGAAGCAAGCAGACGTCTTTTTGAAAAGTTTGAAGATACACGCATTCTTTACGCAAGTAGCTCTAGTGCATATGAGCCTGACCTAAACCCTTATGCTGCTTCTAAGTATTGTTTAGAAGAATTAGCAGAACGTTATCCTAACACATTAGGTATGCGTTTTCATACAGTTTATTCGGATACATGTACAAGAGAAAATATGTTTTTTAAAAAACTAAGAGACGGAACTTTAGAATATGTAACAAAACACTATAGAGATTTTGTTCATTTAAACGATGTACTCGATGCTATTGAAATATTAATCAAAGCAGAATACGTCAAAGGTATAATAGATATAGGAACTGGTGTTCCAGTTAGGATTCAAGACCTAGCACCTGGACTACCCATTCGTCTAAATACCCCTGGAGAGCGTGAGTTTACTTGCGCAAACACAGAAAAAATTAAGGCCCTTGGTTGGAAACCTAAATACACGGTAGAAAACTTCTTGACAAAGCAAGGCAACGATAATATAATAAACATTACAAATGGAGAACCCTTATGAAAGATATTTTACAAGACATTGTAGCTCATACACATGCACTAGGTTTTTTGAATCTAGTTAAAATTAATAGTGATGAAGGTACATCAGTTGAAAGCATGGCAGATGATAGATCTGTTATCTTATCAGGTGAAACAAATGCACCTGTAGCAGAATTTAAAGGCACGTTTGGTATGCCTAATTTGGATAAACTTGCATTGCATTTAAAAAATCCTGAATACCAAAAAGATGCTAAACTAGAAGTAGTTGAAGCAGAACGTAACGGTGAAGTTGTTCCTACACACATTCACTTTGAAAACGCTGCAGGCGATTTCCAAAATGATTACCGCTTTATGAACAAAGCAATTATTGAGGAAAAACTTAAAACTGTTAAGTTCAAAGGTGCATCATGGAATGTAACATTTAGTCCTAGTGTTGCAAGTATTGCACGTATGAAACTAATGAGTGCGGCACACAGTGAAGAGCCTACATTTAATGTTACTACTAAGGATAATAATCTAGTGTTTAGCTTTGGTGATGCAAGCACACACGCAGGTGAGTTTGTTTTCCAGCACGGTGTAGAAGGTAGTCTTCAACACACTTGGAGTTGGCCAGTAGCACAAGTTCAAAGTATTCTTAATCTAGATGGTGATATTACTATGAGCATTTCGGATCAAGGTGCTATGATGATTTCAGTAGATAGCGGCATGGTAAAATACGATTACATTCTTCCAGCACAGAGCAAGTAACGAATGAATAAAGACTTAACAGCAACACAAAACGATTATGCGATCTTTCTTCCTGCACTAAGTGGTTTCTATGCAACTTATGTAGGTAAGCAACGTTTTGATGAATATGTAGATAAGTCACGTATTCCTAGCAACGTTGCGAAGGGTGTAGAGAGTTTAAACTATCTTAACAAACAAGAAGGTCAATTCCAATACAAATGGACACTGTATTCAGCAG
>Ga0181568_10000038_pt1 | contig 99477 bp, 85 predicted proteins | sample 101ome_20_FD_133758 | JGI IMG/M metagenome (GOLD analysis project Ga0181568, IMG submission 133758) | Coastal salt marsh microbial communities from the Groves Creek Marsh, Skidaway Island, Georgia - 101404AT metaG (megahit assembly) | ecosystem: Environmental > Aquatic > Marine > Intertidal...
GATGGTGGGTCGACTATGATCTTCCAAGAAGAAGGAAATATTACCAATCTCCCATTCTGGGTTTGTGAAAGCTGCGAAATCGCCTGGCTCACCCCTAGAACGGAACATATAAATATCAAAACCAACCTCTTCTTTTGTATCTGGAATAAGGGCATAAGATGGATCCCCCTCAAACAGCACTGAATTGATGAGTTTTATAATAGGCACCAGACTAATTGCCGGACGAACTTCAGACATATGCTCATACACGTAACGATCTAACGCCTCAGTCTGATGATATACAGATGGATCCAGCATGGTGTCCTTTTCACCTTCAACATAAACCTGCATGATATCGGTGCCTAAAAATGAGAACCTTGTGTTGATTGATTCTACATCTTGGTTAAAGCGTGCATCTGGCCATAAAATAGCACTCCCTTTAGTATCACCTACGGTCAGGTTTTGAGAATACCAGCCGCCGAATACAAGCAAGAGCGCGGTTACTCCAACCATCGTCCAGGAATGATCTTCCATATTGATGACTGTACTCCAAATTTTATTCAGAATAGCGGAGCCTGTTTTGTGTGACTTTGGCGGTTTAATTAAACACATCACCGACGCTGCGAAGATAAGTGCAGGCACAACTGACAGTAACCAAAGACTACAAATAACGGCTAACGACTCAATACTCGGAATAGCAACAAGCGCCAACACACCAAAACCTGCAGCATCTGTGATGATGGCGGCGGTACTGGGTACAAGTAATAGGGCAAGACCATCTCTTGTTACATTACGACAATCTTTAGGTCGCTCTTCACAGGCATCAATATTATCCAAAATACGTGTTGTAAATTGCACACCATGAGACAACACAATCGCGAAAATAAAGGCCGGTAATAAAATTAATAGCGGGTCTAGGTTGTATTCAACCGCCCCCATCGCCCCTAAACCCCAAATAGTGGCAACTGTTGCTGTAAACATGGGGATAAAGACACCAACCCATGTTCTAAAGTACAAAAACAAAATGACCGCAATAATAAGTACTGATGCTGCGAGAATATTAAAGACAGAATCTAACGATTGATAAATATAACCCAGTAGAATCGGACGCCCTACAAAATTAATTTCTAAATCTTCACCTTCATATTTTTCACGAAGGTCTAGGAAAAAGTTAAGCACTTCAAGCTTATCCGCCTCATCTTTAAAGTCCGCAATCACAATAGCCGATGTTTCATCATTAGAGACTTGAAGCCCGCGATATTGCTTGTTTACAAACTGACGCATGCGCGTCATTTCTTTTTCGGTTTTCGGCAAATCTGGCCATAACAGCGCATCAACACCAACACGGCCACCGCCCCCTGAAATTGCTTTAGTTTTTCTTAACACCAAAGACTGGCTCAAGTGGCGATAAGTTTCTTTGTTGAAGTAAACATCTTCAGCAATTTGCTTGTATTTGGTTAAATAATCCAGGTCGTAAATATCCCCTTTTTTATTTTTTACCTCTATCAGGGTCGTATTCGCGCCTCCAAATTGCTCACCAAAACGCAAAAACAACTCTACATTGGTTGAATTAGCCGGTAACATTTCTTCCAAAACTACATTAAGTGACAGCCCTTTATACGCATAATAGCCAGGGATAATCGTCAATATCGCCATTATCGATGCCACTAATACTGGCTTTCTTGAAATAAAGCTCGATAGTTTCTTAATCATTATTTATCTCCCCAACGACTTGATATCAACTTAACGTTTTCTGATGCCGCTATATTTAATTTTTCTCCGAATGTCATGCTTTCTAAACCACCTTTCACGATCATACCCCGTAAACCAGCCGCCCAAATATCGCCTGATTCAGTCACATCAACACCACCGATCCAGACGAAAGGCAAAGGAAAAGTCTCTGCAGGAGTTAAATTCGTAATGCTAAATGTAGGATCTTGAACTTCTTGAACTTCTTGAGCTATTGTTGACACAGCCTCACTTTTGGATATTTTAAGAACCATTGACGCCCCCACTGCAATAGCTTGACCCGAAGTGGTGCTTGAAACATCGTACAAGTGATTAGAAATCCCGCTATCGATTTGAGTCACAAAATAGCCAATCTCCGTTTCCGGTAATTCTACTACCTCTTTGGGCACATATTCTTTACCCCGGCGTTTTGCTTTTTTTCTTGCCTGCTCTTCTTCTTTCGCTAATTTGTTCGCTCTAATTTCTTTGATGAATGCTTTTTGTGCCTCCGTTTCAACGGTAATCGCATAAACGCCACCATCCAACCCGACTGCTATAGCGCCTGCTCCTTGGTTTGCGATAGACAACAATGTTCCAGAATTGGCGTTATATACCACTAACCAGAGTTCACCACCATTTTCTGTATACGCTATCGTGCCAAATTCACCGACTAAAATAGCGTTGTTAGCGTCTTTAGCAACCACTCCGTGAAGTCGCGGTAAGTCACGGCCTTCGAACCCGGTTAAGGTTTGTTTTGTCCAATTTTTACCGCCGTCCGCTGTATGCCAAATAGTTGATCCATGGCCCACTGCCCAGCCATTATTTTTATCTGCAAACGCGATATCTCTTAGATAGTTACCTTTGTCTTGTAATTGGGTTTCCCAAGTTAGACCCCCATCTGCGGTATGGAAAATTGAACCTCGGTGGCCTACTGCCCAACCGTTGGTGTCGTCAACGAATGATAAATGGCGTATTAGCTCATTGGCTCCAATATAAATCGCACCCCAAGTCTCACCACCGTCTTCTGTTTTAAAAACAGAACCTGAATAGCCTGCTATAAAGCCCACTTCATCACTCACAAACTCAACAGCATATAGATTATCAGGCCAAAATCGATGAAATTGATTCTGATCACCGGACGCTCCGTTTTCTGCTGTTGCTATCCCCGTTACTAAAAATGCCAACGCTTGGGCACACAAAAGACCGATGGCTTTTGTTTTCTTAATGTTTATCAATTTCACTTTCTCCCCTCATCAACTGAATCAATATTGATATTTCTATGACTTTTTGAACTAACAAGCGCTCAAATTTATAATTATTTCGGCTCTTTTGTCAACGTTAATCATCATCTATTAGATTGTCTGTCGCCGCCGTGCTTAATTTTTACATGGATTCATAAACGATTGTATCTATAAAAAAAAGAATATATCAGTTCAGCCTTATACTCTCATCAGTTTTTTGAGAAATTTTAAGTTCGATTTTACTTAGGCCTGCATTTTTGCTAGTTTCAAGCGCGACCCTCATCAACCCAGGAATTATTATGCAAAAAAGCCTATCCGCTAAGATTTATCAAACCGGCGGTTCAAGTGTTTTTAAACTTGAAAACTCTGTTGTTGGAAAACCCGACGCGCATCAAGTATTACTTAGGCAAACAGCAATAGGTGTCAATTATATAGATACGTACTTCCGATCGGGTCTTTACCCTGTTGATTTACCGTCTATCTTGGGCGATGAAGCAGTTGGCATCATTGAACAAGTAGGCGAGGGCGTTACCGAATTTTCAGTTGGTCAGCGTGTTGCGTATTCTGCCGCTAAGGGCGCATATACCCAATATCGGCTCATTGATATCAATGAAATCGTCCCCGTTCCCGATGGCATTGACGATGCAGCCATTGCCACCAGCTTATTACGTGGCATGACGGTTGAGTACCTTTTTTGTCGACTCCACACATTAACGCCTGATGACACGATATTGATTCATGCCGCGGCAGGCGGGGTTGGCCAAATCGCCTGTCAGTGGGCGCGATCTATTGGCGCCAACGTGATTGGTACTGTTGGCTCGAATGAAAAAGCTCAAATAGCTAAAAATATTGGGTGTGATTATGTTATTAACTACCGTGAACAAAATTTTGTTAAGGCCGTTGATGACATAACCCATGGTCAAAAAGTTGATGTGGTTTATGACGGTGTCGGCAAAGATACCTTCATGCAATCCCTCGATTGTTTACGCGTTCGCGGTCTTATGGTGAGTTTTGGCAACGCATCGGGTAAACCCGATCCATTCGATGTATTAGAACTATCTAAAAAGGGCTCTCTTTTCCTCACACGACCAACCTTATATCACTACACCAGAAACCGACAGGAAACCCTTGAAAGTGCTGCTCGCTATTTAAAGATGTTAGAAAGAGGGCACATCAACATTCAAGTCGGGCCGTCTTTTGCTTTAACCGATGTTGCCAAAGCGCATGATTATTTAGAACAACGAACGACTATCGGCAGCCCGGTTTTAATCCCCTAATACTATTTTAACGTGGCTTTGACGACTTAAAACCGGCATAAAAACTGCCCACAAAAATTAGCAGCATACCCATTAATTGGTATTGCTCGGGCATAATATCTAAAAACAAGGCATTAATAACAATAATATAGACAGGGACTGTATTTAAGAACAGCGAGGCTCTTGCAGGACCGATTAAATGCACCCCTTTATTCCAAAAAAGAAGCGATAAGACCGTTGGGCCTATGCTAATAAACAACACAGCCAGTACCGAGTTAAGAGTAAAAACCGGCGGATGAACATATAGTGTTTCTATTAACCCCAAGGGCGCTACAACAATCAGTGAAATCATCACGCCAAGAGAAGTAATTAATAAAGGCGAAAGCTGCTGCATAGCAACTTTTGCGATAAGGCTGTAGCCTACCCAGCTCAGCACCGCCGCTAAAATTAATAAGTCTCCAAGATTAAATTCCAGCAACAACAAGTTAGACAACTGCCCCTCGCTGAGAATAAACGCCAAACCTAATATGGTGACCACGGCAGCCAACCAATGCTGGTACGTTAGCTTTTCTTTAAAATACACGCCCACGGCAATCGCTGTTAACAGGGGCGTTAATGAATTAATCAGCCCGCCATTTGTCGACGTTGTTAAACGAAGACCGTAATAAATCAATGACTGAAAAGCAATAACCCCTGTTATGGCTAAAAGGATAATTGTTCTCCAGTCGGAAACTTCTCTAACTTTCTTTAGTTCTCCGCTTTTTATTAACAAAATGAGGAAGATGCCGCCACCAATGACAAGACGAGTCGTCACGATAGACCAAGGGCCCAGATAATCTTTCAAATATCGGCCCAATATCATATTTCCGCCCCATAATATGCTGGCGGCATTCAGGTAGATCAGTGCTTTTATTGTGCTCGTCATCGGTTAATAAAAAAGCCCCGCTAAAACAGGGCTTTTTCCTCCTTGGTCACGAAATGCGTTTTATAAATATACATTTAAACTTTTATTTTTAAAGATATTTTGATCCAAAATGATCTTACGCTTTGCTAACTTTAACTCGCCATTAACACGCCTGATCAGGTCGGTACGATGGCCAATCATTGTGTGCTCTTCATCTTCATTAATATTCCTATGGACTGTCGTTAATGAATATACTGTAAATTCATCCGGGTTATCCGTTAACTCAACCTCAATATTGGTAATAACATGAGCACTGCGTGTTGCCGGATCTTCAGACCAGCACGTTCCTGTTTCTGTCCGCATAATTCGCTTAACCAGACACTCCATGTCATCGTTATAGTATGCAGTATCATAAATGCTGGGCTCTTTCTCATTCTTGCGGTAACGCTGATAACGGTAGGGCATCCAGTAATGAATGTCTTCTGTCAGCATGTCCAACCATTCTCTGAATTCCTCGTTATCATGATGCCGTGCTTCGCGATATAAAAACTGTTGAACTTCATTGATAAGCTCAAGAGACGCTGCTTTATTTTTCTGTGTCATCTTATCGCCCCTCCTTAAACTGTTGGCTTGCCGGCGTATCTCGGCGTGTATCGTTCAGGTATATCATCCCAGCTTTTTGCATTCATCATATCGGCCCAACGCTGATAAAATAAACGTTGATTGGCATCATTGAATTGCCCCGCATGAATAATCCCAGGCAGCTCTTCATGTTCAATTCGACTGTTGATTCCACAGCCATAATGCAGCTTGCCTTTACGTGTCACCACCCCTTTATTCACAACGGTATTACCTTCCCAGTTTTCACCATCATCCATTTCCAGCACACCCGCCGGATTAAAGGTTTGCATGCAACCAATGTTAATGGCTTGTTTAATTTCGTCTGGCATATTCTTATTCACGATAGTCCACATACGCATTTCAAACTTATGTGGCCCTCTTGGTAACCAAACACGGAATGTCTGAATGCCCGGTAAAAATGAACAATTTGGAAAGAGTGATACAGAGGCTAATGAACCAAAAATCTTTGAGCGCATTTCACCTAATCGCTCTGCCATTTTTGGACGCATTTTTTCGTAATATTCCAATACTTTTGGTTGCCCCAGAATGGCAATGTCCGCCAAACCGTCTGTGCCAAACTCCCAACCGTGCCCATTCATACTGGCATGATAGCTGCCTTTTGGGTCTGCAGGAGGGAAGCCTTCGTTATTATTCATCGCCTTGAAACCAGAGTCATGCGTCCATAAAGCGTGATACGCATCCCCTACAAAGTTTTCAACACCAAATTTCCAGTTCGCATTGATATAATTTTTGATGCCACCGCCAATAAACTCTGTCCCACCTTCGTCTTGATCCAGCATAATATCCAGGTACCAACGAAAATCACCAAGATATTCTTCTAAAGAGGGCGCTTCATCGTCAAATGTCGCAAAGATCAGTCCTTTATAATTATCAACCCGTGCTTGCTGAAGACCCCATTTGCTTTTGTCTATGTCGCCTTCGTTATATACATGCTCATTTGATAAGCCTTTTAACTCACCGTCGGTACCAAATGCCCAACCATGATAATTACAGTTAAACGTACGTGTATTACCATCATCGGCAAAACAAATTTTATTACCTCGGTGTGTGCATGAGTTCAAAAACACTTTCACGCTGCCATCTTTTTGGCGAGCCACAATAACGCCATCTTCACCCATGTAGGTGGTATAAAAATCATTTGCATTAGGGAGCATGGAATCATGCGCCACAAACTGCCAGGCTTTGGCAAAAATTTGTTCTAGTTCTTGTTCATAAATCGCCTGTTCCCAAAATATTCGGCGATCAATCCAACCCTCTTCGGTACCTACGAGTGGTTTGCAATCAATATTATTCATAATGTTTCTAGCTCCTCAACATGCACCATGTCAAAACCTTTTTAAAAAGGTTTACCATGATTTAGATCAAAAAAAATTAATTCAGGTGAAATATACCCTTGTCTTCAGGCAATTTCCAGTCAAACCTAACCAATTCCGCCGCCGGCTACATTTATTGTTTCCCCTGTAATGTACGATGATTCATCCGCTGCCAAAAAGCATATTGCCGCCGCTTCTTCTTCAGGTGTGCCATAGCGCTTCATTGGGGTGTCACGCATCGTTTGCTCAACCACGCCCTGCATACCTGCCTTATCAATATCGGTCATTTCTCCTGTGTGTCTTGGTGTGGCTCTCTCACCCTGATCTACGCCCCCTGGGTTAACGCAATTCACTCGAATATTGTGTTCCGCCAGTTCTAAGGCCATACACGTTGTTATCGCTTGAACGCCGCCTTTGGCTGCAGAGTAGGGCACACGGTTTACACCACGGGTGGCAACCGAGCCCACATTAACAATCGCCCCCGATTGCTGCTCTATCATGAAAGGTAAAACGGCTCTACAACACCATAATGTTGGCCATAAAGATCGATTGATTTCTTTTTCTATTTGATCTTCAGGGTATTGCCAAAAAGGCTTCGCCCAAATTGTTCCACCAACATTATGGACCGATACGTCAATTCGCCCATATTTATCAACCGTTGCTTGCATCACCTCTTTAGCACCTGCACTTGTTTCCAGGTCCACCGCACAAACACTGGCCTCACCACCCTGAGCTATAATTTCCTGTTGCACTTTCCGCGCTTGCTCTTCTGCACGGTCGGCAATCATCACGCTGGCTCCTTCTGCCGCAAACCTTACCGCACATGCTTTACCAATGCCTTGTGCAGCACCTGTTACCACAACCACTTTATTTTCAAAACGTTGGCTCATACTCTTCCCCCTATACTTTTGTATTTACAGCACCAGATTAATTACTTATATTGACCGTCCATTTAATCAAAATAGCAGGGTAAATGAAATGAGTGATGTTACTTTATACGGCTTTCCACTAAGTACCTACGTAAGAACTGTGCATATGGCACTTGTTGAAAAAGGCGTCGATTTTGAACACCTCCACCATGCGCCCAATACGGATGAAATGCGCGCTGTCAGCCCCACTGGAAAAGTGCCTGCTTTTAGTCATGGTGACTATACTCTGTATGAAACATTAGCGATTACTAACTATATTGATGAGGCATTTGACGGCCCCTCGCTCAAACCTGCCGATGCAAAAAACCGAGGGATCATGAACCAATGGATCAGCTATATCAATGCCTACATTTTTCAAACGCTTGTCCATGATATTGTTTTGTTCCGGTTTGAAATTATGCCAATGGATCAGAATGTGCTAGAGGCCGCCATTCCAGTCGCTAAAGAGCAACTGTCCTTGCTGGATAGCACGCTGGCAAATGATGCTTATTTAGCGGGGGACGACCCCTCACTAGCCGATTACTTTTTATACCCCATCATTGCTTATTTAGGGATGGTGCCTGAAGGTTCATTACTGGAAGAATTCCCCGGTGTAAGTGCATGGAAGGCCCGAATGGAAGAAAGAACGAGCGTTAAAGAATCTATGCCTGTCTTATAATTTTCTCTACATTGGTTTACAAAAAAGCCGCAAATGCGGCTTTTTTCTCATTTAGAGAAAGCAACACATGCTACAGTTAGAACACTGAACTAGCGCTAAAACCTATGGCCCTTGCCCTTTCAAAACGCTTATCTCTTAAACGCTTTCTAAAAGGCGAGGGGAGTCAACAGTCCCTTGTTAAACTGAATCACCGACGAATTTTCATACTCCCTAGCAAAGGCGGTTTATGCCTCGCCATTGTCGTTTTACTAATGCTCATCGCCTCCATTAACTACAACAATAGCATGGGGTTTGTTTTTACCTTTCTTCTAGCTGCTGCCGCACAAACGTCTATTTTTTTTAGCTTTAAAAACCTGTCTAGGCTTATTGTCTCGCAAACAAAAACACCTGTTTTCCATGCCGGCTCAATGGGCCAGCTTAATATCAATATTAAAGAGCCCGAGCACCTTGATCGGTGGAACATTACGGCCACTTATCTGGATCAACACAAGACGTTTAATTTGCATAAAGGTGAAACACTCTCGGTAACCTTACCCTTAACGTTCAATTCGCGTGGCTGGCATTCGCTAGACACCCTTACGCTGTCTACAACTTTTCCATTTGGTTTTTTTCGAGCCTGGTCACCTATACTTTTTAAACAACCCCTACTGGTATACCCCCAAGCCATTGATACCGGCCTAGAACTGAAGGCAAACCAAGATAACACTGAACAAGGCGAGTCACCCAGTCAACAATCCGGTACCGATGACTTTGTAGGCTTAAAAACCTACCAACAAGGAGAAAGTTTTAGGCATATTAATTGGAAGGCACTCGCTGCTGAAAAGGGCTTATACAGCAATGAGTTTAATGCAAACCAATCGAATAATATTTGGCTGGATTGGAAAACCTGCCACGACCTGCCTCTGGAATCCAAAATTTCCCAATTATGTTTCTGGGTTCTACAATGTGAAGACCTTGGCCTCAACTACGGTTTACGCTTACCCAACCTTGAGCGGCCGCCCAATCATGGCCTTAGCCATCAACACGCTTGTTTAAAAGAATTGGCTTTATATGGGCACGCATAAACAACCTGAAAACCCGGCACTTAACCCTCTTATTGTTAAACTGCTTATCGCCATTGGCGTACTACTGATTGTGCCGCATATTGGTGAATTGCCGCCCACCTTCATCACAATAGGGTTTGTATTGTTGGGCTGGCGTGCATTAACCATCCGATTTCCTGACGCGTTACCTAATAAGTGGCTCTTATTAATCCTGTCCCTTGGCCTCGCTTTTTTTGTATTAAAAACTTATGGCATGTCGTTGGGGCGCGATGCCAGCTCAAGTTTATTAATCTTACTGATGGGCTTAAAACTGCTAGAGAGCCGATCGCCACGCGATATACAAGCGGTTATTTATATGAATTTCTTTGTGCTCATTACGCCTTTCTTATTTGATCAACTCATTGAAATCGCCCTGTATGCCTTATTTGTTTTTTACTTATTGTTGTTTTCTTTGGTCATTAATAACACGCACTGTCATCATTTTAATAACCCGCCATTACTTCGCTTATCAGGCCTTGTTTTATTACAAGCTTTTCCTTTAATGCTTGTTTTTTTCTTACTCTTTCCAAGAATGATAGGCCCTTTGTGGGCCATGCCAGATGAGAAACCGGCTATCAGCGGTATCAGCAACACCATCAATCCGGGCCTCGTTTCAAACCTGGCCCTTTCCGGCAAAACGGCATTTCGAGTGCGCTTTAATGGCCAAACTCCCGCACAAAAAGACCTGTACTGGCGCGGCCCTGTTTTTTGGGAAACAAACGGGCATGCATGGACCTTGACCCCACCCAAAAAAAGCGCCTTTGAACAAGCAAGCCCGGCACCAAAAAAAGAATCTGATTACCACTACACCTTGATGATGGAGCCTCATCAACAATTTTGGCTTTATGCTCTTGATCTACCTGCCGATGCGCCACATAAAAGCCGATTGACGCATGACCATCAATTAATCTTAGATAAAAAACTGCATAGAAATATCACGTTCGACATTCGATCCACGACACAACGAAACGCAACCAGTCTATCGGATAGTGACCGTAAACGGGCATTAGCCCTGCCAGATAATACCGATAGTAGAATTTTTGCTTTAGTCGATCAATGGGCTAAAAATGCTTCAAGTAAAGACAACATTATTCAACAGGCTCTGCAGTTTTATAACAACGAATTTTATTACACCCTGCGGCCACCATCGCTTGGCAAAGACCCTGTTGCTGAGTTTTTATTTGACAGTAAACGTGGGTTTTGCGGCCATTTTGCCACCAGCTTTGCCACCTTAATGCGAGCGGCAAAAATTCCCACTCGGCTTATAGGCGGGTATCAAGGCGGTATTTATAACGAAGTAGGGGATTTTTATAACATTCGTCAAGCAGATGCCCATGTTTGGGCTGAAGTCTGGCTAGAAAAAAAGGGTTGGGTTCGTGTTGACCCAACAGCCGCCATTGCGCCCCGTCGAATTGAACAGAGTATCGACCCTAATCTTCAGCAATTTAATCGTCATATTAATTTTGAACTCACCCCACCTGAAGGCATTCAAAAGTGGGCACAGCAATTAAAATGGGTCATCAATAGCGTTGATTATTACTGGCAAAACGCTGTGCTGGCATATGGCCCAGAAAAACAACTCGATTTTCTTTCTAATTTTGGCATTGTTAACTGGCAAGAGATGATTCTTTGGCTTGCCGTTTTTAGTGGTTTAATCTTACTGGGTTCTATCAGTGCTTTATTCCTTCTCAAAAATCAGCTCAATGACCCTGTACAAACAGCCTACCTGACTCTGTGTAAAAAATTGGCAAGAAAAACGGGGCCGCGCCATCCATATGAAACGGCAACAGACTACTGTAATCGAGCGATAACAAATTACCCGAATCAATCCAAGCGCCTATTAACCCTACAGACACTTTTTTTAATGCACGATATGGAAAAGGCGGAGAAGACATTTTTATTGAGAACGTAAAGCGTTTTATATCAACCACTAAAACACCTTAAATAAAGCTTCTTTATAAGCGCACCAAAATGCTCTCTAAATTGCGTCTGGATTTAGGTAACTTGGCGTTGTAATCCTCTTCTGTATCATGGTAACCAATAGCCAGTGCGACATCGCATCGATAACCGTCCAGCTCTTTTTTAAACTCTTCGTTCACCAATTCGGTATCTATCCCTTCCAATGCAGTTGAATCTATTTTAAGGCGAGCCAGTGTGTGCAGCGTATTTCCTAAGGCAAGATAGGTTTGTGCTTTTGTCCAACTATCCGTGCTACCCGCTTCGTCTGTATTTAACTCAGCAAATGCAAACAAAGCAAAGGCGCGCTCCCGGTCTTCTTGCTTTGTCCTTTTATCCGCTATCCCTTTATCAATGATCGCCGCAAAATCATCTTTTGTGTAACGTGGGTTATGCGCGAAGAGAATAATTTGCGAACTATCAAAAACATGCGCCTGATTAAATTGAAACTTATTAGCAAACGTCTGACTCATGCGCTGTCTGGCGTCATCACTTTCAATCACAATAAACTTCCACGGCTGTGAATTAATGGACGATGGCGATAATCGCATGGCTTCAAAAAGCACCCCAAGGTCCTTTTCGGAAATTTTCTTGCTGGCATCATATTTCTTAGTTGTGTGTCGCCACAAAAGGCTTTCAATAATTGGATGAGTCATATTTCCCTTTTTAAATTTAAGTATCTTAAACCACCACGATCCTAAGTAATCATTATACAATCTTTCGTTAATATAAAAACATAAAAGATAAGGGGTTTCCAAGATGTGTTCATTTTCACAAAAAAAAGGGAAGGGGATATCCAAACGTACAACAAAGCGCCCCAGCCTTCTAGGTATTGCTTTCATCATGTTATCCGCGCTTCCAGTAACCAAGGTATACGCCAGCGGCGTTAACCTGGAAGGCCTTGGCATCAGGGCGCTGAGCATGGGAAGCGCATTTATTGGCTTGGCAGACGATGCTTCAGCTGTATTTTGGAACCCTGCTGGCTTAAGCCAGCTAAAAGGCTCAGGATATACTTTCGGGCTTTATTCCATGACTGCAAAAGTTGATGCCAAAAATGGCGTTACCAACAACGGACTGACCGACCCCAACACCCCTTACGACCCCAATAAAGGGGATTTATTTCCAGGTTTTTATCCATCAGAACCCTCTAACTTTGATGACGATGAAGAGCTTTGGTTAGGTGCTGCTACCATGCCTTCATTTGTTGCTTTTAAAAACTTTGGGCGCTACACCATCGGGGGGGGGTTATATGGCTTAGGCGGCGCATATTCTAGCTATAACGATAAAATAACAGACCCCGTTACTGACGCTGAAATTGAAGCCGACGTCTTTGCTGTCCTTGGGCTCATGTCAGCAAACGGCTCCATCGGCTACCAGGTAACTGATAAATTCAGTGTTGGCCTGGGTGTTGATCTTATCCTTAGTCTTTGGCGAGGTGACGTTAAAAAAGATTATATAGCACCCAACCCATCGCTTAACTATGACTACGATGCTCAGATACGCAAATGGGGCTATGGTTTTCAAGGTAACTTTGGCATGCTTTATAAATTTAATGAGCAATGGAGTGTTGGTGCCACCTATCGTACTGGCACAGATATTAAACTAAAGGGTGATACGCGTGTAAGCCTTAAAGGCGGCAGTGCTATTGACCCGTTTAAAACCGATGAAAAAAGTGATGGACACACAGATTTTGTTTATGGTGCCTCATGGGGTATAGGTGTCGCCTATAAGCCGACCAACAAGTTAACCTTTACTTACGATTATCGAGAAAATGACTGGAGTGACTTCAACTGGCCTGGTTCTAATGCAACATTTGATAAGCAAGGTAAATTCCTGCAAAACGTTGATGGCGACCCCGATTGGAAACGCAGCCATGGCTACAGTGTTGGTACAGAGTATAAATATAACAGCACCATAACATTACGGGCTGGGTACACAAATGAGTTTTCTGGTGTACCGTCTGAATTTGAAAACCCCGCCACCATTACGCTAGGCGATTTACAGATTGCTAATGTTGGTATGGGCATACAATACGAAACTTGGAAAGTAGATGTGTTAGTTGGCACCATGTGGGGCGGCACAGGACGTGGCGTTGATCACCGTTGTTATGATTTTGGTATCAGCTTCATGCGAATGCTTTAAAAAAATGCTTTAAAAAATCTGTCCTAATAAGACTCCCCCTTGCTTTGCTATGAGGGGGCTAGGGGATAAAACACCCCCTCGCGACACTGAAAACAAAAAAATAGCTCTGTTATTTCCCAATACAAAATGAGGAAAAAATTTCGCCTAAAAGATCATCGGGGGTCATTTTCCCGGTTATTTCAGATAAAGCCTGTTGCGCTAAGCGTAAATCTTCTGCAAACATCTCTCCAGCTTGATAGTTAAGTAACTGTTCTATCCCTTTATTTAAAAAATCTTTTGACCGTTCCAGTGCATCTAAATGACGGCGACGTGCAAGAAAGATATTTTTTTCGTCGGGATTGAAACCCATCTGCTCTTTGAGGTGTTGAGTCAGCTCAGTCAACCCCTCTTTATGTTTTGCAGACAACTTAATAATGGTTCGCCCTTCTTCCGATGTCGTTTTGCCTATTGCTGAACCCGTTATGTCCACCTTGTTAAAAATAATGGTTACAGGTGCTGAAGAGGGTATATCAGCTAGTAATGATAAATAATCTTCCGAGCCTGACTCTCGGTCATCTACCACGAGCAATAGTTGATCTGCCGATAAAATCGCCTGTTTTGCTCGTTTCACACCTTCTTCTTCAATACGATCACTCGTCTCACGAAGACCCGCCGTATCAATTATGTGAACGGGCATCCCTTCTATTTGTATTTGTTCTTTTAAAACATCTCTCGTTGTGCCAGCCACCTCTGTTACGATTGCAGTGTCACGCTGAGCCAACGCATTTAACAGGCTCGATTTACCCGCATTAGGTTTACCCGCTAAAACAACCGTCATACCATCCCGTAATAAACTGCCTTGTTTTGCCGTTGCTAACAAGGTTTTAAAGGCCTGTTGTAATTTATTGATGGTTTGATGTAGCTCATCGCTCGATAAAAAATCTATTTCTTCATCGCTAAAATCTATCGCAGATTCCACGTAGAGACGCAAATATGTCAGCTGTTTCTGGAGCTCATCGATATGCTCTGAAAATGCACCCTGTAAGGAGCGTTGCGCGGACATTGCCGCCGCCGCCGTTCCAGCATCGATAATATCTGCAACGGCCTCAGCCTGAGCTAAATCTAATTTATTGTTTAAAAAAGCTCGTTGCGTAAACTCACCTGGCTCGGCAAGACGCGCTCCTAAACTTAACACTCTTTTCAAGAGCATATCCAAAACAACCGGCCCACCATGGCCTTGAAGTTCTAGCGTGTCTTCGCCTGTATAAGAAGCGGGGGATTGAAAGTACAATGCCAAGCCACTATCAATAAGGCGATTGTCACCGTCTTTAAAAGATCTAAAACATGCTTGGCGAACCGGTATTTGGCCACCAAACAATTGCTCCATTATTTGCTTCGTTTTTATGCCACTGATACGGATAATGCCAATACCGCCACGGCCACTCGCTGTGGCAATAGCGGCAATCGTATCATTATTGCCTAACATGCCGTCTGCTATTTCTCTTTACCGGCCTCGATCCTTTTCATAATGATCGTTTGTTGGGCAATCGTTAATAAGTTATTCACAATCCAATAAAGCACCAGTCCTGCAGGGAAAAAAGCAAAAAAACCTGTAAACATAATGGGCAGCATTTGCATCATTTTCTTTTGCATCGGGTCAACCGGTGCCGGGTTCAAACGCTGCTGAAAGTACATCGTAATCCCATAGATAACCGGTAAAATAAAATAAGGATCTGCGGCTGAGATATTATCCACCCATAAAGCAAAAGGCGCCTGCCTTAACTCGACACTTTCCAGTAAAGTCCAATAAAGAGCAATGAAAACGGGTATTTGAATGAGTATGGGTAAACAACCGCCCAGTGGATTTATTTTTTCAGTTTTATACAGCTCCATCATCGCTTGATTTAACTGTTTTTTATCATCGCCATAACGCTCTTTCAATGCCACTATTCTTGGCTGCACTATTTTCATGTGCGCCATAGATTTATAGCTTTTTTCAGATAATTTGAAGAATAAAGCCTTTATCGTCAACGTTACCATGATAATAGCCACCCCCCAATTGCCAACAAAATCATAGAAAAAGCTGAGTAACCAAAAAATAGGCTCCGCGATAATTGTTAATTTTCCATAATCCACCATTAGCTCAAGCCCTGGGGCAACGTTAACCAGCTGATCTTGAAGTTTAGGCCCAGCAAACAAAACAGAATGAATTGTTTTTGCCTCGCCTGGTTGTACTACCTTACTGGGCGAATAGGCGCCAATAACATATAAACCACCTTTCAGTGATTTAGTGTAATAGTGGTATTGATTTTCTTTTTCTGGAACCCACGCAATGCCAAAATAATGCTGAATCATCGCCAGCCAACCACCGGTTGCTTCACGTCTCAAATCATCATCTTCCATATCACTAAAACCAATTTTTTGGTATTTATCTTCATCCGTGTAAAGAACGCCACCGGTATAAGTGTAAATCATTGAATTTTCATTCTTTTCAGCATAGTTATTACGCTTTATCTGCAAATACTCCCTTGCCGACCAAGCTTCTGCGCCGTTATTTTCTATGCGTGTCTCAAGATCAACTTGATAACTCCCCTTTGTGAAGATGTACGTTTTTGTAATCGTTACACCGGCATTATTTTTCCAAATGAGGGGCACACGCAGTTCTTCACCCACCATCGAATATTCATTATTGGCCGAACTCCAAAGTGCATGATGATTCGGGCTTTCGCCGTTTTGAGCCACTAAACCAGACTCAACAACAAAGGTTTTGGATGGTGAGTTATGCAAGAGCTGTATTTTTTTCTCTTGACCTTTTTCCTCAGGATAATCAGTCAACGTCAACCCGATCAGGCTGCCACCAATTTTGTCTATTTGCAGTTCATACACATCTGTACTGACTGAAATAGTGCCGCCTTCAATATTAACATTGTCAGCACCCTCACTGCTTGAGGGTAAAATCTGATTACTTTTGGCTTTGACATCTGGCACATCGGGGGCCACTTTCGATTCAGTCGCCGCTACTTGAGTGGTCATTTGCTGAGGCAAGACATAATCTTCTTGCCATGCTTGCCAAATAAGTACTGCAATAAATGCAAGCGCTGCAAACAATAAAGTTCTTTGATTATCCATTTGATTTTTCTGACGTTGGTAAGGGGTCTACACCGCCTTTACAAAAAGGGTGACAACGAAAAAGCCTTTTAAGGGTTAAATGAAAAGCTTTTATCGCACTATATTCCTGAAATGCTTCCAACGCATATTCAGAACACGTTGGGTAAAAACGGCATCTCCGAGCCAACATCGGGCTAATAAAATAGCGATAAAAATTAATTAAATAAATAAATAACTTATTCATTAGTCGTTAACTTTTTCCAATGTTTCTCTATTGATACGGCCAACTGTTTTTTATTTGCTGTGGCAGCATTTTGGCGGGACAAAACCACAAAATCATAACCTGATAAATCTGCTTTATTCCGCCTAAATGACTCTCTAATAATCCGCTTAATCAGGTTCCTTTTTACCGCTTTTTTAACGCTTTTTTTTGCAATAGCAAGGCCTAATCTGGCCTTTGGAACAGCGCTCTTTTTAGCTAAAACAGTAAATAAACCATCTGTACTTCTCTTTGCCCCTTTAAAAACGCTGGCATACTCAGACGGCGTATTTAGTCTGTCTATTTTTTCAAACTTGTATACCTGCTTTCTGATCAGGCTGATAAACGCGCTCTACCTTTTGCGCGTCTAGCATTGATAATTTTTCGGCCAGATTTTGTCGCCATTCTTGCTCTAAATCCGTGAGTTCTAGCTCTTTTAAGATTACTGGGTTGAAATGTTCTTTTCATGCTGAAGTGTCCTGTAAATACCTGATTATAAAAGTTACAAAAGAAGACGTTTTTTTTTGATATGGTTTTCTTTTGAGAAAAAGACTGGGAAGGTTAGTTTTTTTTACCTTAAAAGTCAATGTTTATATAAAGATTAGCGATCCTTACAAATATCAAAAATCTTTATTTTTCCTGTGGATAACTTTTCTTTTAAACGTTATTCTTACCAAGAATTCAGTTTAACTTCATTAAGGATTAATGTGTCATCTCTTTGGGAACAGTGTTTACAACAACTGGAAGGAGAAATCCCTCCTCAACAAATCAACACGTGGGTACGCCCATTACAAGCACAAACTCATCATCATGAACTGCTTTTATTTGCTCCAAATAAATTTGTTTTAGACTGGGTTTCTGACAATTATATTTCAAATATAACCAATATAATCAATAAGTTAACTGATAATAAAACTCAGATTTTATTAAAAATTGGGAGTTCAAAGCCTCAACAATCTTCACCAGCGAGTCATCTTAAAAAAGCGTCATCAAAAATTCCCCATAATGAAAACATTACTCACAACCTGAACAGCGCTTTTACCTTTGATTCGTTTGTTGTGGGTAAATCGAATGAATTAGCGAAAGCAGCGGCTATTCATGTCTCTGAAAACCCAGGGACTTCCTATAACCCATTATTTATTTATGGTGGCGTTGGCCTTGGTAAAACGCATTTAATGCACGCTGTTGGTAATAGCCTAATTCAATCAAATCAAAACGCCAAAGTTAGCTTTATATCGTCAGAACGGTTTGTCTCTGATATGGTGCAATCTCTACAAAAAAACGCCATCGATGATTTTAAAAATCACTATCGCTCTTTAGACCTTTTATTAATTGATGATATTCAATTTTTTGCAAACAAAGAACGATCTCAAGAAGAATTTTTTCATACGTTCAATACACTCATTGAAAATAATAAACAAATTATCTTAACCTGTGATTGTTACCCAAAAGAAATTAATGGTTTGGAAGAACGACTTAAATCCCGGTTTGGCTGGGGACTACCCATCCCTGTAGAACCCCCTGATTTAGAAACACGCGTAGCCATCTTAAAAAGTAAAGCCGCCTCAAGCGGTGTTGACCTGGCGGATGAAGTGGCTTTCTTTATGGGCAACCGAATTAAATCAAATGTTAGAGAGCTGGAAGGCGCTCTGCGTAGAGTACTCGCTAATGCTAACTTTACCGGTAAACCTATTACACTTGATTTTACTAAAGAAGCCCTTAGGGATTTAATAGCGCTACAAAATAAACGTATTAGCATTGATAACATTCAAAAAACAGTCGCCGAATATTACAAAATTAGAATATCTGACTTGCTTTCTGCAAAGCGAACCCGATCTATTGCTCGCCCAAGGCAAATCGCCATGGCTTTAGCAAAAGAACTGACTCAATATAGCCTACCCGAAATTGGCAACCAGTTTGGTGGCCGTGATCACACCACTGTATTGCACGCCACACGGAAAGTGAAAGAACTCAGAGATTCAGAACAAGCAATCGACGAAGATTATATTAACCTGTTAAGAACCCTATCGCATTAATTTGGTGTAAGCTGTGGATAAAATTTAATTGATTTATACAAACAAGTTATCCACAATATTTATGTCAATTAATAACATATTCAAACTATATTTAACCCATTGATTTTAATATAAAAAAACATGATTTCAACAGATTTTTCATCCCTTATAACTATAATAAGTATTTAGAATATGAAATTAAATATTATTAAAGAAAATTTATTAGATCCCTTACAAAAAGTTTTTGGTGTCATTGAACGTCGGCAAACCTTACCTATTTTGTCGAATGTTTATTTATCCATGAATGATGGGCGATTAAAATTCACAGGAACAGATTTAGAAGTTCAAATCAGTGCTGAATCAAAAATTGAAAGCAATGAAAATTTAAAGTCAACGATTCCGGCTAGGAAGTTTTTAGATATTTGCCGATCATTACCAGACCATGCAGAGATAAATTTATCGTTTGATAACGATGTTTTAAAAATTAAATCGGGTAAAAGCAGATTTACACTTAGAACCTTGCCCGCGGATGAATATCCTTTGTTTGATGAATCAAATTACAGCGATCAAATCAATCTACCTCAATCTATTTTACTAAAAGCCTTTAGCAAAACCATTTTTTGTATGGCGCAGCAAGATGTCCGTTATTACTTGAATGGCTTAATGATGGAACTCGTAAACGGCGAATTACAAACGGTTGCTTCTGATGGCCATCGTTTAGCTTTATCAAAAAATAAAATAGACAACGAAACAAAGTCCATCAATCAAGTCATCATTCCAAGAAAAGCGGCTCAAGAGTTATTAAGACTTATTGATAAATTTGACGGCGATATCGACATAAAAATAGCTAAAAACAGCATTAAATTTAATGTAGGGGATGTTCAATTAAATGCGAAACTGATTGATGGGCGTTTCCCTGATTTCAAGAATGTTGTGCCAACAGAAACTAAGCACAGTTTTAATATAGATAAACTCTCGTTTAAATCAGCATTATCTCGCGTTTCAATTTTATCAAACGAGAAATACAAAGGCATACGTTTAGATTTGGCTAAACAACGGATGTTGATTAACGCGAATAACCCTGAACAAGATGAAGCTGAAGAAGAGGTTGTTATTAATTATGATGGCGATGAAATGAGTATGGGGTTTAACTCCAGTTATTTAATGGATGCGCTGAATGTTATTGACTCCGAAAGTGTCCAAGTTTCCTTTACTGATACTAATAGCAGCTGCCTGCTTGAAAACCCCGATGATAAAAGCAGTCGCTTTATTATTATGCCAATGCGAATTTAGTTTCTAGTTAATATTTTTGTCATTAAAAAATATCCAAATAAAAGGCGTTCGAAACATAGAAGAGATACAGTTTCAACCCACTTCCGGAGTGAATATTATTGTTGGGCCGAATGGAAGTGGAAAGACCTCTCTTTTAGAATCGTTATATATTCTCAGCAGAGCGCGGTCTTTTAGAACACAGAATATCGCTAAGGTTTTATCGTACAATGCAGAAAGTTTAATTGTATTTGCCGAGATAGATATTTTAGGGTCCACTAATAAGCTGGCCATTAAAAAAAACCATGAAAAAACATTCATTAGAGTAAACGGTAAAACCGAGAGTAAATCTTCAGAGCTTTCGCGATTATTACACACACACTTAATTAGACCAGAATCTCAAACGTTACTTGAAAATGGATCAACGCCCAGGCGATCATTCATCGATATGGGTGTGTTTCACGTGAAACATTCGTTTTTAAAGATATCAAAACAATATAACCAGCTTCTGAAGCAAAGAAACAGATTATTAAAAACTAAACAATTGGATACCTTGGCAGTTTGGAGCAATAAGCTTATTGAATACGGTACAATGGTTACCGAAGCAAGACAAGGTTATATAGCGCAATTGGAGCAAGAGTTAAAAACCATTGTTGGTTTTTTTATTGTGAATATCGATGTTGAGATTCAATACTTAAAAGGTTGGGAGAAGAATTCATCCCTATCTGATGCTTTAACTAGAAGCCTTGCTCGAGATGAGCAATATGGCTATACAACGGTAGGTGCTCATAAGGCGGATTTTAAGGTATTGGTTGATCGTAAACCGGCGCAGGATTATTTATCAAGAGGCCAGATGAAGTTATTAGTTATTGCGATGTATTTAGCGCAAATCAAATTAATGAGTGAACAATCTACTAAATCAATTTGTGTGTTACTGGACGATTTGGCAGCAGAATTGGATAGGGATTGTTTCAGAAGAGTGATGCTGTTTTTAAGAGAGTTAGGTGTTCAGGTTTTTGTTACCACAACAAACAGCGAACTTTTTTTAGAATTTATAAAAACAAAAGATACAAAAGTGTTTCACGTGAAACAAGGTGTCATGCAAATAGGGGAAAGCTGAGTGAGCGAAGATAAAGATAACGAAACGTATGATTCGTCAAATATACAGGTTTTAAAAGGCTTGGATGCTGTTAGAAAAAGGCCGGGTATGTATATCGGGGATACGGATGATGGTTCGGGTTTGCACCATATGGTCTTTGAAGCAGTGGATAACTCTATTGATGAGGCTTTAGCAGGTTTTTGCACGGAAGTGGGGGTTATTATTCATAATGATAATTCGGTAACGATTACCGATGATGGTCGTGGTATTCCTGTAGATATTCACCCTGATGAAGGGCGTTCAGCAGCGGAAGTGATTATGACGGTTCTACATGCGGGTGGTAAGTTTAATGATAATGCCTATAAAGTGTCGGGTGGTTTACATGGCGTTGGTGTTTCAGTTGTTAATGCATTATCAGATGAGCTGGAGTTAACGATTAAAAGGGAAGGGAATGAGCATTACCAACAATATAAAAAAGGGGAGCCCGTTGAGCCTTTAAAAATTATTGGTAAGACAGGTGAAACGGGAACTAGCTTAAAATTTAAACCCAGTATAGAAACATTCAGTAATATAGAATTCCATTTTGATTTGTTAGCTAAAAGGCTTCGTGAGCTATCCTTTTTAAATTCGGGTGTAAGAATTAGGTTGTCGGATGAGCGCACTGCAAAAGAAGAAGTGTTTGAATATGAGGGCGGTATTAAGGCATTTGTGGACCACCTTAATAGTAAAAAATCAAAAATTCATGAAAATATTGTCTATATTAATGTTGATAAAAACGATGTTAATGTTGAAGTGGCTTTGCAGTGGAATGATTCGTATCAGGAGAATATTTTTTGTTACACAAATAATATTCCACAAAGGGACGGTGGTACGCATTTAGCAGGCTTTAGAGCCGGTTTAACAAGAACGTTAAATCAGTATATTGATGAAAGTGGCTTAGCGAAAAAACAAAAAGTTTCAACATCGGGTGATGATGCTCGTGAAGGCTTAACGGCTGTTTTATCTGTCAAAGTCCCCGACCCTAAATTTTCTTCTCAAACAAAAGATAAACTGGTTTCTTCAGAAGTAAAATCAATAGTAGAGTCTTCTTTGTCTGAAGCCTTGCAAACATTTCTATTGGAAAACCCAGTAGAAGCAAAAGAAATAGCCGGGAAAATGCTAGAAGCGGCGAGAGCGCGGGATGCAGCAAGAAAAGCCCGTGAAATGACACGAAGAAAGTCAGCATTGGATATAGCCGGGTTGCCAGGGAAATTAGCTGATTGCCAAGAAAAAGATCCGTCGTTGTCTGAAATATTCCTAGTGGAGGGTGACTCTGCGGGTGGATCAGCAAAACAAGGAAGAGATCGTCGTACTCAAGCAATTCTTCCTTTAAAAGGTAAAATATTAAACGTAGAAAAAGCCCGCTTCGATAAAATGTTATCGTCTGATGAAGTGGGTACATTAATTACTGCATTAGGCTGTGGTATTGGTAAGGAAGAATATAAACCCGAAAACCTTCGCTATCATAAAATCATTATCATGACAGATGCCGATGTCGATGGTTCTCATATTCGCACATTGTTACTCACATTCTTTTATCGCCAAATGCCCGAGCTGATTGAAAATGGTAATGTTTATATCGCTCAACCCCCTTTATATAAAGTAAAGAAAGGAAAGCAAGAATATTACGTTAAAGATGATAATGAGCTAAACAGTTATTTACTGCAACTGGCCTTACAAAAGGCACATTTAGTTATAGACGATACAACACCAGCAATCAAAGGAGTTGCTTTAGAAGAGCTCGCGAAAGAGCATATCCAAATAGAAGGAATGATCGCAAGGTTGTCTGGTCGATATGATGAGCAGATTTTAAATCAATTATTGTTTTCCGAAGAGGTAACGAAATTAAACAAAGAAGACGAATTAATTAACTGGTTGAGTGAGCTAGAAAAAAGATTAAACGCTATAGAAAGCAGCCCTACACATTACAGCCTATCGTTAGACTACCAAGAAGGTAATTGGTCTATACATTGTTCAACAACTTCTCACGGTGTGGATAAATCATTTGAAATGACACGTTTATTCTTTAAATCGGGAGAATACAAAAGGTTAGTACAGTTTGGAAAAACCTTAATAGGGATGTTTGAAGGCGATACCGTTCTTTTAATTGGTGAAAAAGAATACAACGTTACCAATTTCAAAGAAGTGTTTGAATTACTGATGAAAGAAGCAAGAAAAGGCCAACAAATACAACGCTATAAAGGTTTAGGGGAAATGAACCCAGAGCAATTATGGGAAACAACTTTAGACTCAGAGTCACGCCGATTACTGCAAGTGCGGATAGAAGATGCCATTGCAGCAGATGGCGTGTTTACAACATTAATGGGGGATGAAGTAGAACCAAGGCGAGATTTTATTGAGAAAAACGCCTTAGAAGTAGCGAACCTGGATGTATAGAAAACTAGAGTGTTTTTGGTCCTCACAAAAAATGAAATTTTCTCACCTGTTTTGAAACGCTGTAACAATAAAAATTAATTAAATATCAGTATGTCAAGTTTTCTAATTGCTTTTTTTACAGAAAGGCTGACTAAAGATTTTTAGTCAGCCTCAAATTCATTTCTTCTTTTTTACCAAAAAAACTAAAGCCCCAAATCGATTTCGCCCTGAGAGGTGGTTTGAGCCCTCTTTTTTAAAATCACAAATTACCGCCTTAGTTACCCCATAAAAACCCTTTATGAAGCTTTGTGTGAGGTCGGTTTTTTAGTGAAATTAGTCAAATTTCCATAGAATTGCATTTTGATGATGTAAGTGTTGAATTATGAACACGCTACCTTGGCGATTTCGTTCCAATCGGTTGTATAGCGTTTGGATTTGTTTTTTGGTTGATAGAGCCAATTTTTTCTGAGTTGGGTATCTGAAAGGGCAATTTTATTTGGAAATTTAAGATTAATTTCATCCATTGTTTGCATGAGATTATTTTTATTGTCAGGGGGGGTTGACGTTGGTGATAAGGGAAAAAGGTCAGTTTGGGTCAATGCTTGATTGGAATGGAGTTGCGCTAGAGTGACACTGGCCTTTTGATATTTTAAACCGGGTTTAAAGATTTGTTTAAGCAGCTTTTTTGCTGTTGTAATCAGTAGTCTTGAGTCTTGGCTAGGCGAGGGTAAAGTGCAACGAGCCGAGGGCCGGTAATGCTGTGCTTTAGAATCCAATGGATTGGTTTGAATGGAGACGCTTACCAAGTGGGTGAGGCTGTTTTGTTTTCTTAATTTCTCAGCTGCGCGGCTTGTGTATTGGGTAATGGCCTGGGCGAGTTCATCGAATGTGGTGAGTTTTTGTTTGAAACTTCTAGAACAGACGATTTGTTGCTTATCGGGTGTTGATTTTTCTAGCGGGAAGCAGGGGATGCCGTTGAGCTCCATGACCGTTCTAGCAACGACAATGTTAAATTGTGTAGTGACTTTGTTGCTGGGTAAGCAGGCTAAATCCCACGCATGGGTAATGCCTAAGGTGTTGAGTTTAGAGGATAATTTGGAACCAATTCCCCATATTTCACGAACGGGTACAACTTGCATGAGTTTTTTTCTTCTTTCGGGGCAAGCTAAATCGACAACGCCTTGAGTTTTCTGCCAACGTTTTGCGGCGTAATTGGCCAGTTTAGCCAGGGTTTTTGTGGGCCCCATGCCAACACAAACAGGAATGCCTGTCTGGCGCATAATGGTTTGTCGGATCAGGGCGCCATACGCTACGGGGTCAGCGGCACTGATTCCCGTTAAATCTAAAAAGGATTCATCTATTGAGTAAATTTCTTGATGGGGTGAAAACTCAGATAACAATGACATAACACGCGACGAAAGGTCGGCATACAACGCATAGTTAGAAGAAAAAAGTTGTACATCGTGCTGATTTATCAGTGCTTTAATCTGATGCACGGGAACGGCCATTTTTATACCTAATGCTTTGACTTCAGCACTTCGTGAAACAATACAAGCGTCGTTATTGCTAAGTACAGCAACCGGTTTGTTCAGCAAATCTGGACGAAATAAACGTTCACAGCTTACATAAAAATTATTGCAATCGACTAGAGCAATGCGTTTTTGAGAAAGCATTTAAGAAATTAACGCTAGAGTGCGTGAATAACATTGGTGACAACGCCCCAGATCATGAAATCACTTTCTGCTGGTATGGGAATATTTGGGTAATCAGGGTTTTCGGCTTGTAGAATTAAGTCGCCGTTATGGTGTGCGAGCCGTTTGACGGTTAGCTCGCCGTTCAAGGCACAAATGACAACTTTTCCAGAGCCTGCTTCGAGCGATCGATCAACGACCAGAATATCGTTGTTATGAATACCTGCGCCAATCATTGAGTCACCTTCGGCACGTACGAAAAAAGTAGCGGCTGGCTTTTGGATCAGTAATTGATTCAAGTCGAGCGTTTGTTCAACATAATCATCAGCTGGTGAGGGGAAACCAGCGGCAACACGGCAGTTAAACAACGGTATTTTTATAGGTTCAGCATTGGTAACAGGGTGAATAAATGAGGCTGGTTCGGAAGCGCTTTGCTGAGCTTTAAATTGTTGTTTGCGGAACGCGAGAAGAGCAGTGAGCGATGGCACCATGCTTTCAGGAACTCGAATAGCCTTAGTGGACTCACCATAAACGGAAGAGCCTTTTTTGCGCCCAGCGCCTTTCCGGGTTCCGCCTCGTGAATTATGTTGTTGATTATTGTTCATAATGAAAAGTGTACAATAATCAAAATATAGATTCAATTTTATTCTGGCTGCCAATAATAAAACAGTTTCGTTGTTTTATAGTCGGCGCGTGGCGCGTCGTTTGAAAACCGTGGAAAAGGCTTCGCGTCAGGGGCTTAAGGCGCTTTGTTAGAGATTAAGTCCATTTGCCCTTCAATCCAGTTTTGCATGGTTTGGTTTAATTCTCTGGCCGATAACGTTTTGCTGTCGACCATTTCACCAATGCGAACCTGGATCGTGCCGGGGTATTTTATAAAGGCGTTTCGTTTCCAAAATTCTCCGGCATTATGTGCAACAGGGATAACCGGATAACCGGATTTTTCTGCTAACAAAGCACCGCCGATCATGTATTTCTTTTTTTCGCCGGGCGCTGTGCGGGTGCCTTCTGGGAAAATCACAACCCAGCGACCCGATGTCAGCCGGTCTGTTCCTTGTTCAATAATTTGTTTAAAAGATTGGCTTTTTTTGGAACGATTGATTGCAATGGGCTGGGTGAGCGCTAAGGCCCAGCCGAATAAAGGAATCCACAGCAGTTCTTTTTTTAAGACCCAACATTGCTGAGGAAACATAACTTGCAGGGCAAAGGTTTCCCAGGCAGATTGGTGTTTACAAAAAATAATGCCATTTCCTTTTATGTTTTCTGCTCCAGTGACGTTAAAGTCGAGTTTGCAGATGGTTTTAAGCCCTTTAATAACGAGCTTTGCCCACGTGCTGGCTATGGCGTACCTAACGGAATAAGAGAACGGGAAAGAAAGCAGGACAAGTGGGGCGAATATAAACAAAGTGGTCACTTGGAATATAAAAAACACAACGGAGCGTAGCCCCAGAAGGAATAAATTAGGCGAGGATTTTTTGGCTTGCGTCATAGAGGTTGTTATAAGTTGGATAAGGGAGATCAGGGTTACTTTGAAGGGTTTTTTTTCCTTTACCTGTTAATACCAGTATGGGGTTAGAGCCAACCTCGATGGCCGCTTGAAGGTCTCGCAGGCTGTCCCCTATCACGATAGCGGTATTTAAATTAATATCAAATTTTTGTGCTAAATCTTTCAATAAGCCAGCGTTGGGTTTGCGGCAAGTACATTGATCTTCAGGGGTGTGAGGGCAAAAAGCGATACCCGTAATTTTTCCACCGGCGTGTTGAATCAGGCGGAGCATTTTTTGGTGCATAGCCTCCAGTGTAGCGGTGCAGAAATACCCGCGGCCAATACCCGATTGGTTGGTGGCAATAAATATACGATGCCCTGCCTTATGTAGCATGGCGATAGCCTTGATGCTGCTTTCTATTGCTATCCATTCATCGACGCTTTTCACATAGGCATCGCTATCGAGATTAATGACACCATCACGATCCAAAATAATATCGGCTTTAAACGGTTTTTCTAAAACCATAGTGCTATATCATTGAAATATCGGCTATTTTTATAAAGTTAGCATGGATTTTATTCAACAAAGCCAAGCGTGTATTTTTTAGTTTTTCATCATCGCTCATAATAAAAACATGCTCAAAGAAGGCATCGATGGGTTCTTTAAGGGTCGATAATATTTTCAGGGCATCAATATATTGATGCTGATCAATAAGCGGTTGAATTTGTTGCTCTATGGATTGTAATGTCTGGTTCAGTGTTATTTCATGCTCATTTTCTAAAGCAGATGGTTCAAACAGTTTGTTCACGTCCCGAGGCGCTTTTTTTAATAAGTTTTGAATGCGTTTATTAGCTTCACCTAAGCTGGCCGCTTCTTCCAGGGAAGAAAATGCTTTAACTGCTTTTAATCTCTGCATAAAATCCACAGGCTGTGTGCAGTTAACAGAAGCAACGGCAGCGAAAGACTCTGCAGAATAGCCTTGGGACAAGCAGTACCCTTTTAGGCGGTCGAGAATAAAATTTAAAACCAGTTCTTTTACGCTATCTTCGTCGAATGTGTGGGTAAACTGCTTAGAAGATATTGAAATAAGCTCTTTTAGATCCAGCTGTAAACCGCCCTCAATAATGATTCTTAAAATACCTAAACAAGCGCGTCGTAAGGCGAAGGGGTCTTTGTCTCCACTGGGCAGTAAGTTAATACTGAAGATACCGACCAAGGTGTCCAGCTTGTCGGCTAAGGCGAGTATTTGACCTGTTTTGCTTGCAGGTATTATTTCGCCGGATTGTTTGGGCAAATATTGTTCTTGCAAGGCTTCAGCAACGTCTTCAGGCTCGCCGTTTTCGATCGCATAATAACGACCGATAGTGCCCTGTAAGCTGGCAAATTCTCCGACCATGTCGGTAACAAGATCGGTCTTGCTGAGCAAGGCAGCGCGAGAAGCATAAACTGTATTGAACCCTAATTGAGAGGCCAGAGCGGTTGATAATTTTTCTACGCGACGCGTTTTGTCGCCGATAGAGCCCAGTTTATGCTGGAAAACAACATGATCAAGCAGAGGTATGCGGTCGGCTAAGGTGCTTTTTATGTCCTGTTGCCAGAAAAATTCAGCATCCGATAGCCTGGGGCTGATAACACGTTCGTTGCCATGACGGACCGATTGTGGGTTGCTGCTATCAATATTACTGATGGTAATAAAATAAGGGAGCAAACCACCGGTTGCATCAAGAACCGGAAAATACTTTTGGTTGATTTGCATGGTGGTAATAAGCACTTCTTTAGGCAAGGCCAAAAAGTGCTTATCGAAACAGCCGGTTACAGCAACAGGGTGTTCCACCAAGGCGGTAATTTCATCTAATAAGTGCGAATCAATATGGGCTTTGCCATTAACCGCTTCAGCGGCTTGATGCGCCTGTTGTTCAATAAGGTTTCTACGTGCTTCAAAATCTGCAATAACGTAGGCAGAAGCGAGTTGATCCGAGTAGCTGCTGGCATCGTTGATTTCAATAGCTTCAGGGGCATGAAAACGGTGGCCAAAAGAAAGGTTGGAGGCCTTAATACCGTAAAACTCGCTGTTGATAATATCGTTGCCTAATAGCAGGACAATGGAGTGAACAGGCCTAACGAAGGCGTCATTGGAGCGACCCCAGCGCATGCGTTTAGCGATCGGTAAGCGAGCAAGGGCATTTTCAATAATAGCTGGAATAAGGGCTTCTGCCGGTTGGCCTTTTTCCAGTTTTTTATAAGACAACCATTCGCCTTTATCTGTTTTTAGTGTTTCAAGGTCGTTAAAGTCTGCACCACAGCCTCGTGCAAAACCTAAAGCGGCTTTGCTTGGCTTGCCTTCTTTATCGTAAGCCGCCGCAAGCGCTGGACCACGTTTTTCGACGAGCTTATCTGCTTGTGCTGTTTGAAGCCCTTTAACCCAGATAGCTAAACGCCTGGGTGTGGCGTAGCCATGTGTTTTTGTATAGCTAAGACTGGCTTCTTCTAATCCAGCACAAAGAGCAGACAACAGGTGATCCCGTAAGGTTGTGAGTGTTGTGGGTGGCAGTTCTTCACAGCCTAGTTCAAATAAGAGGTCTTTAGTTGTCATGATGAAGCCTCCTCAATTTTTAACATGGGGAAGCCAAGGGCTTCACGTGAGGCAAAATACGTTTCAGCAACCCGTTTTGATAAGGTTCGTACGCGTAAAATAAATCGCTGCCTTTCTGTGACCGAAATGGCATGGCGTGCGTCGAGCAAGTTAAAGGTATGAGATGCTTTCAATACCTGTTCGTAGGCCGGCAAAGCTAAGCCTTTTTCGATTAATAGATTGCAGGCAGTTTCACACGCATCAAACTGTTTAAACATAACGTCGGTGTCTGCAAGGTCGAAATTGTAGGCTGACATTTCCACTTCATTTTGGTGAAAAACATCGCCATAAGTTACAACACTCTTTTCATTGCTTGTCCAAACAAGGTCGTAGACACTTTCAACACCTTGGATGTACATGGCAATGCGCTCAAGCCCATAGGTGATTTCACCACTAACGGGGCGACAATCCAAGCCGCCGACTTGTTGAAAATAGGTAAATTGGGTAACTTCCATACCGTTTAGCCAAACTTCCCAGCCAAGCCCCCAGGCGCCTAGGGTTGGAGATTCCCAGTTGTCTTCAACAAAGCGAATATCATGCTCCAGCATATCTAGCCCAAGGTGGGTTAGAGAGCCAAGGTATAAATCCTGTATATCATCGGGAGATGGTTTAATTAATACCTGAAATTGATAGTAATGTTGCAAGCGATTTGGGTTTTCGCCAAAGCGACCATCGGTCGGGCGGCGGGAAGGTTGCACATAAGCCGTAGACCAGGGTTCTGGGCCAATCGCGCGTAAAAAAGTAGCCGGGTGGAAAGTGCCCGCGCCGACTTCAAGGTCTAGGGGCTGAAGAATAACGCACCCCTGGGCAGCCCAATACTCCTGCAAAGCAAGAATAAGGCCTTGGAACGTCATGAGGTCTTGTTTTGATTTTGACACGGTAAATAAACGGTTATTTAAAAAACGACCAGTATATCTAATAAGGCCTTACTTATCATTAAGGCGAAGCCAAATGCTAAGGCTATTTAATGTGTTTTATCGCTTAACTCGCTTGTTAGGGCATCAACATAAGAAAACCAATCCGGTATAATGCGCTTTAGATTAAATGTAGAGAAAGTTATGGCAACACAACGTAAAGCGGTTGCGCTTATTTCTGGTGGGCTCGATTCGCTGTTGGCGGCAAAAGTTATGCTGGAGCAAGGCGTTCATGTCGAAGGCATCAATTTTTATACGGGGTTTTGTGTAGAAGGGCATACCCATGCGATTCGAAAAAAAGATAAGGCGAAACCGAAGAGAAATAATGCACTTTGGAGCGCTGAAAAGCTCGGCATTAAACTCCATATTATTGATATTATTGAAGAATATAAAGATGTGTTGATCAACCCAAAACACGGCTACGGTGCGAACATGAACCCTTGTTTAGATTGCAAAATCTTTATGGTGGGGAAAGCAAAAGAGTGGGCAGAAGAGAACGGCTTTGATTTTATTATTACCGGTGAAGTGATTGGTCAACGGCCGATGTCACAGCGTAGAGAGACGATGCCGGTTATATCCGAAGAGTCAGGTGCAGATGATCGCTTACTCAGGCCTTTGTGTGCGCAAAATCTGCCCGAGACCTTACCTGAGCGAGAAGGTTGGGTGAATCGTGATGAGTTGTATGACTTTAGTGGTCGGACACGTAAACCTCAAATGGCGTTAGCGCAAAAGTTTGGTTTTGATGACTATGCGCAGCCGGCTGGCGGATGCTGTTTTCTAACCGATAAAGCCTATTCAGTTAAATTGACAGATTTATGGGCTTCACGTGGTAAGCGAGATTATGAGATAGACGATATCATGTTGTTGAAAGTGGGACGTCATATTCGTCCTAAGCCTCATTTCAAACTGATTATTGCGCGTGAGGAAGGGGAAAATAATTTCTTGCAGGGCTATAAAAAACAATTTGTTACCTTAAGAACAATGAGCCATAAAGGGCCTTTGACCTTATTGGATGGCAAGGCGAGTGACGAGGATCTTAGATTGGCCTCGCAAATTGTTGCGCGCTTTAGCCAAGGCCGAGATGCTGAAGCAGTGGATGTTGAGGTAACGGAAAAGGGTGTTAGCCAGAGTTATACAGTAACTCCATTAAAGCCGGATGAAATAGAACCATCGTGGCGAGTATGATTGAGCTAGATGCACGTCGCTTGATGTGCCCCATGCCGGTTATTAAGACACAAGATAGGATTAAAACGATGGCGCCTGGCGAGCATTTGCGAGTCACCTGTACAGACCCAGGCGTTATGCAAGATATCCCAGCATGGTGTAGGATTAATGGCCATACCGTACTAACAGCTGAAGAAATCGATCACGAATACAGTCTGATTATCGAAGTAGGTGGGTAAAATTATGTCGACAACCATGAGTGAAACAACGGCCAAAAAGAAAATCACCGTCATTGGTGGAGTGGTTAATCTTATTTTGTCAGTGCTAAAAATTGGTTTCGGTTGGCTGGGCCAGTCACATGCACTGATTGCTGACGGGCTTCATTCGTTATCTGATTTATTATCAGACGGTCTAGTGTATTACGCGTCGCATCATGCCGGGCACGAAGCGGACGAACAGCACCCTTATGGACACGAGCGTTTTGAAACGCTGGCGACGGTTATTCTTGGAACATTATTAATGGCCGTTGCTGGCGCCATTATTTGGGATGCCATTTCTCGTTTTTTTAATGACCAGACCTTGTCACATGGCTGGTTGGTAATTTCGGTAGCGGTGGTATCGGTATTGTCTAAAGAAGTGTTGTTCCACTTAACGATGGTGACAGCAAAGAAAACAGCATCCGATTTGCTGAGAGCTAATGCCTGGCACCACAGAAGCGATGCCATTTCTTCGTTAGTTGTTTTATTTGGTGTGGGTCTTGAAATGGCCGGGTACCAATATTTTGATTCTATCGCGGCGATTATCGTGGGCCTGATGGTGATGAAAATAGGCGTTGATTTAGTGTTGAGCTCAAGTAAAGAGTTGGTTGATACAGCGCTAGATGCTGATGTTGTGGAGAATATAAAGCGCATCATTTTAGAGGTTAATGGCACGAGGGAACTGCATTTTTTACGTACTCGAAAAATGGGTGCCACGGCTTTAGTAGACGTTCATATTCTTGTTGATCCAAAAATCAGTGTTTCAGAGGGTCACTTAATCAGTGAGACGGTTCGTTTGTCATTGATTAAAGGGATAGAGAATATTGGTGAGGTCATGGTTCATATTGATCCAGAGGACGATGAAAAGTATTCACCCAGTGTGAATCTACCCTTAAGAGATCGCTTAATGTCGCAGTTTGATGAGGTGTGGGGAGAGCTGATTCAAAAGCACGAAGTATCAAATATTAATCTTCATTACCTTGACGGTAAAGTGGAAGTTGAAATAGAGTTACCGTTAGATAGCGTTGAAAGCGTTCAGCAAGCACAGGCGTTATCTGAACAGTTTAAAGCAAAAACTTTGACCGTACCTAATGTAACCGGGGCCAAGGTGGCGTTTTCGTAGTTTGCACTAAAATGGGGCAGCGATAAGTAATTTGCCCTATTATGGGCTTTATTTTGATAGTTCGAGGAAAATATAATTAAAAATCAAAGAGTTATATTTTGGCACAATATGTGCAAAAATATTGCACGCTAACTAATTTAGACGTAATAATTTTAAAAACTAAGGAGTACACATGTCAGCACAAGACGTTTTAAATTTAATCAAAGAAAAGGAAGTGGCGTTCATCGACTTCCGTTTTTGTGATACACGCGGTAAAGAACAACACGTAACGGTTCCTGCTCATACAATTGATGAAGGTACATTCGAAGACGGTAAAATGTTCGATGGTTCATCAATTGCGGGTTGGAAAGGGATTAACGAATCAGACATGATTCTAATGCCGGACACAGAAACAGCGGTTTTAGACCCGTTTTTTGATGATGTCACACTGATCATTCGTTGTGATGTTGTAGAACCTAGCGACATGAGTGGTTATGAAAAAGACCCACGTTCAATCGCTAAACGTGCTGAAGACTACTTAAAATCAACAGGCATTGGTGATGCGGCTTACTTTGGCCCAGAAAACGAATTCTTCGTATTTGACGATGTTCGTTGGGGTGCTGATATGTCAGGTACTTTCTTCAAAATTGATTCTGAAGAGTCAGGTTGGAACTCAGAAAAAGTATACCAAGACGGTAATATGGGTCACCGCCCAGGCGTTAAAGGTGGTTATTTCCCAGTTCCTCCGGTTGATTCTCTTCATGATATGCGTGCGGCGATGTGTTTAACCCTTGAAGAAATGGGTCAAGAAACAGAAGTACATCACCATGAAGTAGCAACAGCAGGCCAGTGTGAAATTGGTACTAAGTTCAACACGCTTGTTAAGAAGGCAGACGAAGTATTAGAACTTAAATATGTCGTTCAAAACGTCGCTCACGCATACGGCAAAACAGCAACGTTCATGCCTAAACCATTAGTTGGTGATAACGGTAACGGTATGCACGTTCACCAATCAATTTTCAAAGACGGCAAAGCTCTTTTTGCTGGTGACGAGTATGGTGGTCTTTCTGAAACGGCGCTTTACTACATTGGCGGTATCATTAAGCACGCTAAAGCGTTGAACGCTTTTGCTAACGCATCAACAAACAGTTATAAGCGTTTAGTCCCTGGTTTTGAAGCACCTGTAATGCTTGCGTACTCTGCACGTAACCGTTCAGCATCCATCCGTATTCCTTTCGTGTCTAATCCTAAAGGCCGTCGTATTGAAGTTCGTTTCGGTGACTCAACAGCGAACCCATACTTATGTTTCGCAGCAATGTTGATGGCTGGCCTTGACGGTATCCAAAACAAAATTCACCCAGGTGATGCGATGGATAAAGACTTGTACGACTTACCACCTGAAGAAGAAGCACAAATCCCACAAGTGGCTAAAGGTTTTGATGAAGCGTTAGATGCGCTTAACGAAGACCGTGCTTTCTTAACAGCTGGCGGTGTATTCACAGACGAAATGATTGACGCTTACATTGACTTGAAGATGGAAGAAGTCACTCGTTTACGTATGAGCACACACCCTGTTGAGTTTGATATGTACTACAGCCTATAAGCGCGCAGTATTAAGAAAACGAAAGAAACCCCGCAATTGCGGGGTTTTTTTTGCACAAAATTCAAAAATTATGGTCTTATGTTTTATCGGCACGACAACAAAAGGACGGAATAATGAAAAGCAGGGTTTTATTGATATGTTTTTTTCTGGCTGGTGCTGTACAGGCAGATATTTATAAATACACCAATAAACAAGGTAAAACATCCTATTCAGATACGCCGGTGACAGGCGCTGAAAAAGTGTTCGTGCCGCCTGTGATGACGTATGAAGCCCCTGTTCAAACCATTGAAAAAGAAAAAGCAGTTCAGCCCAAGGACGAGGCTGAGACATCGAGCGAAAACGTCCCGTATAGCACATTGGATATTATTTCCCCTATTGACCAAGGGACCGTTAGGAACAATCAAGGCACGGTGAATGTGACGTATGATTTACAACCGGCCTTACAAAAAGGTGATGTTGTTGAGTTGATGATTGATGGTGTTAAGCAGCCCAACTTCGATGTGCAAGGACTGGCCCCAGGTGAACATACGGTTCAAATACAGGTGGTAGATAGCAACGGCGGCTTCAAAATTAGTAGTCAAAAAATAACGTTCTATCTTCATCGTAATATAAAACGATGAGCGTTAGCGCATAGCTGATACAATAAAATGCACCATAATAGTGCGGGCAACGCGTTCGTAGACTGAACACGTTTTTTAAAACGTGCTGTAAATATGGGCGCTATAAGTTGGCGCATTACTTGCTTATTATCAAAAATGAAAAGAAATACTTATTTGCCAAACTCACTGATTGAACAGCTTTCCGTTGGGATGTTGTTGTTCAACGAAAAAAACATGCTGACTTATCTTAATAACGCTGCAGAGGAAATGCTTGATATCAGTGAGCGTAAAGCCATAGGCGTTAAGGCAGAAAAACTGTTTGACATGGCCAGTTTTGATATTGCTAATGTGCTAAGGCGCAGTTGGCAATTGGGTTCAAAGATCACCGAACACTTAGTGTCTATAAATAGCCCGGTTGGCATAGAAAGAAAAATTAGTTTATCAGTAACCCCGGTATCAATAGATGGTGAAGCAAAAATTCTGGTTGAGATGGTTGATTTTAATCACTATTTACAAATTGACCATGACGAAAAACTGCTATCGCAGAACGAGCTGGCAACCAATATGCTGCGGGGCCTTGCACACGAAATTAAAAACCCACTGGGCGGGATTCGTGGGGCGGCGCAATTGTTATCAAAAGAGCTGAAGGGCGGATATGAAGAATATATTCAAGTCATTACCGAAGAGGCTGAGCGCTTAAGAAATTTAGTCGATAGGATGTTGGGCTCATCAGAACTACCTAACCATCAGTACATCAACATACACGTTATTATTGAACGAGTTCGTCAGTTAGTCAGGGCCGAGGTGAATGAAAAAATAACCATGAAAACCGACTATGACCCAAGCCTTCCGGAAATAAAAGCAGATAAAGATCAGTTAATACAGGCGTTGTTAAACGTTGTTAGAAATGCGACACAAGCGGTCCATGAAGGTGGTGAAATTATATTAAAGACCCGGATACATCGAAATTTTACCATTGGTGAAGAAACGCGTAAGCAAGCGATAAAAATAGATGTTATTGATAATGGGCCGGGTATTCCGAAAGAGATGCAAACTAAAATTTTCTACCCAATGGTAACAGGTAGAACAGAGGGTACAGGTTTAGGCTTATCTATAGCGCAAACCAATGTTCAGCGTCACAACGGCATTATTGAGGTGGCTAGTGAACCCGGCCGAACCGTGTTTTCAACAATATTACCGTTAGAAAAGATACCGTAAGGAAAAGGCGTTTGATAAACAAGGATGATCAAATGGAGAAACAGGCACAATTAGTTGAAAAGTGGGATGCATTAAGTATGAGTGAAAAAATAAAGGTATGGGTTGTCGATGATGATCGATCAATACGTTGGGTGATAGAAACAGCGCTTAAAAGGGAAGGTCATCAGGTCACCTGTTTTGAGAATGCGGAAGGGATCATCGATTTGATGCATAAAGACAAGCCTGATGTGTTAATAACAGACATACGGATGCCAGGAAAAGACGGTATTGAATTATTGGCTGAGCTTCATGTTCGCTCGCCGGATTTGCCTGTAATTGTGATGACAGCCCATTCCGATATGGACAGTGCTGTATCAGCCTACGATGGCGGCGCTTTTGAATATTTACCTAAACCGTTTGATGTGGATGAAATGGTGAATCAGGTAGAGCGTGCATATGCTCATCATCAAAAGAGTGTGTCTGTCGAAGAGGCGGGTGCTCAAGATGAAGCCAGTGAATCGGGTATTATTGGCAGTGCGCCAGCTATGCAGACGGTTTTCAGAGCGATTGGACGTTTATCACGCTCAAACATTACCGTCATGATAAACGGTGAATCGGGCACGGGTAAGGAGTTGGTTGCAAAAGCCTTACACCAACACAGCCTTAGAAGAGAAAAGCCCTTCATTGCCTTAAATATGGCGGCGATACCTAAAGATTTATTGGAGTCGGAGCTTTTTGGTCACGAGAAAGGGGCGTTCACGGGTGCAGCCAGTCGTCGACAAGGCCGTTTCGAACAAGCGGATGGTGGAACCTTATTTTTAGATGAAATTGGTGATATGCCGGCTGAAATGCAAACACGTCTGTTGCGTGTTTTATCGGATGGGGAGTTTTTTTCAGTGGGCGGGCACAAGCCCATAAAGGTTGATGTTCGCATCATTGCGGCGACGCATCAGGGGTTAGAGCAATTAGTTGAAGAAAAGCTTTTTAGGGAAGACTTGTTCCATCGTTTGAATGTAGTAAGAATTAAAATCCCTCCCGTTAGAGAACGTAAAGAAGATATTCCGCAGTTATTGAACCATTTCTTAACAAAAGCGGCGAATGAATTGGGTGATGAAGCTAAGGTGTTAGACAAAGAAGCGATGGCCTATCTTTCAAGCTTATCCTGGTCGGGGAATGTCAGGCAAATTGAAAATACCTGTCATTTATTAACAGCGATGTGTCCAAGTAACACGATTCATTTAGATGATTTGCCGGACGAACTCAGACATGCCGAAGTAGTTGAGAAAACCATTGTTGGTGGTGATTGGCTGGATGCTGCTAAAAAAGATATTCAGAAAAGATTATTATCCGGCGAGCGGGATCTTGCTAAAAGGGTGGTGGCTTCAATTGAAAAGGTGCTCATACTGCAGGCACTGGAGATGACCAAGGGGCGTCGGCAAGAAGCCGCTAAGCTATTAGGTCTTGGGCGTAATACGTTAACGCGTAAAATTAAAGATTTGAGCGCTTAATGCAATGCGTCAGTGATGAAAAATAACGATGTCAACCGACACTTAAAGCTTAAATTCAACACCAACCCATCCTGCTCTTGGTGCACCGGCGCCGTAGAAACGGCTGTCGGTGAAGTTAGCAAAACCGGGCGCTTCGTCTGCTTCACCATATAGCCCGAACGTTTCGTATTCTCGGTCAAAGAGATTATCAATACGAGCAAAGACCTCAACGGTTTTGTTTATTTTATAACGGCTGTGCAAGTTGAAAACGGTGTACCCCCCCACTTGACTGCTTAGATTGGCTTCGTCGCCTCTAAAGTATTGACTTGCGTTATACATTGCATTGAAGCCGATAGAGATCTGGTTTGTTGCTTGCCAATCAGCACCCCACTTAAGGGTATGCTGGGGAATGCTGGGAATGTGATCGCCATTAGAAACCATGAAATCATTGTTACCGCGGGTGATGGCAGCGGGGTTGTTAGGCGAATTAACGACAAAGCTATCTTTGAAAATAGCTTCAATCCAGCTGTAGTTTAAATACCCACTGTATCGCTCGAAGCGAGCAAACAAAGAAAACTCAAGGCCGCGGCGCTGGGTTTTACCAATGTTATCAAAGTAACCGGGGCTTAGTCCCGGCCCTTCTTCCGTAGTTAGGAAATAGATATCATCATGGTTAGTGGTTTGGAATAAACCAAGATGCCAGTTAAGTGCTTGTTGATGACCGCGTAAACCGACTTCCCATGTTTTTGCGATGACCATATCGAGAGGAGGGTCACTTAAAAAAGAGTTAGGCAGCGCGCACGGGTTTGTTTGATCGTGGCAGGTGAGTTCAGCAGGCGTTGGTACGCGGGAAGACTCGCTATAGCTTAAATAACTGCTGAGGCCGGGTCGAAAATCATAGGTTAACCCTGCTGAAGGATTAAAGCGAATAAACGTGTGCGTCCCACTTTCACCAACCGGTACGACGTTATCATCACCGTTAGTGCCGGAGATTTTTATCCGAGAATAGTTGTAACGCCCCGCGAGTGTTAGAGTCAACTGTTCGTTTAGCGCCATATTATTCATAAAAAAGAAACTGGCGGTGCTTGTTTTTATGTTTGCATCAACAACACTGTCTGCCTCGGTAAGGCCACTTCCTATAGTGCCCCTCTCGGGTGTAAACGTGGCTATTTCGGTTTCAAAGGTATAAGCGATGTCGGCGCTATCAATACTTAGACCGGTGATGAGCTGGTTTTCGTGCCCCCAGAGGTCATTGAGAAAGGTCAATTGAGTAGTAAACCCAGCGGCATCTTGCTTGGTAAAACTGTGGTTGTTAACGGCTATTTCATCGTCATCAAGGCCGGGATTAATGATATGTCCATTTTGATCTGTCAGTTGCTCTCCATCCTCGACGAGATCCCCAGCTGTACATCCACCACCGCACTCTGCAGCGGTAATAACAACATCGCCTTCCTCGTTTAATCCGTTACCGAAAGCAAAAGAATCGATAACATCGTAGTCCGACCCGTCACCATTAAATGTTATACGATCATTTCGGCGGAAATAAACAGTATTGGAGAGCAAGACGCGTTCGGTAAACCAATGGTCCATCGACACACTTCCCATGCGTAATTCATTTTGGGTATTGTCTGGATAGGTAAAGACGTCTTTACGGTCTTGTCGAAGTAATTCAAGGGGTGATGAGCCATTGCCGTTTAAGTCCGTATCAGCGGCTGCAATGGTGAGCTCTAGTTCTGTCTTGTGCGACATCCAGCCGACACTGCCAAACAGTTGCTTTGCCTCAGAGTCTGAATGGTCGCGCCAGCCGTCTTCTTTAAACCAGTTGCCCGTAACAAAATAACTGAGGTTGTTTTTATTGCCGCCACTTTCAAACTCTGCTGCTCGTCGGTTAAATGAGCCCCCGTATGCCTGTATGGAATGTCCGGGATGAGTAAAACCATTTTTAGTATTGATGGACAGTGCGCCGCCCAGAGTATTGAGGCCAAATAGAGGGTTGGAGCCAGCCATCAGGTTAATGCCTGCAATAGCTGATTCGGGGATAACATCCCAATTGACCGCATCGCCAAAGGGTTCGTTAATGCGAACACCATTCATATAAACCGATAGTCCTTGAGAATTTCCTAATAAAGGTGAGGCGGTAAAGCCACGGTATTGAAGGTCTGGTTGGAGAGGGTTATTCTGCGCCTGATTAAGGTGGATGCTGTTTAAATGCTGTGCTGCATAGTCACTTAGACCAAGGCTTTGGGCATTTTTTAACTGTTTAGCGTTGGCGGTTTGAACAGGGTAGGGCAGTTTATTTTTATCCAACCCAACACCGTGAAGAGGGGTGGTGGCGATGACGTTGACATCAGAAAGCTGCGTGTTGAGTTGTTGAGAAGGCTCCGCTGAAACGCGAGTTATTAATGTGGTCAGTGCAACAAATATAATGAGCTTAGGCGTCATATTCCAAAATAAAGTATAAAAAAGTAGTCGTCTACCTCAGGCGGGAGCACATCGCTAGCTATCCAAGCTGCCAACCAATTCGGAAAGGTGATTTAACTGATGGTCATCTAAATAATTAATGAGGCCATCATTAATTTTTTTGCTTAATAAGGGGTCGTAAAATAACCCGGTTCCAAGTCCAATGGCGCTGGCACCGGCAATGATGAACTCAAGGGCATCGTTAACCGTTGTGATACCACCTTGCCCAATAATGGGAATATTATGATCACGGCAGACTTGATAGACCTGATGTACTTTCAATAAAGCGATCGGTTTGATGGCGGGGCCGGAAAGGCCGCCCTGAACGTTGCCGATAACCGGTGTACGTGTTTTGGTGTCAATGGCCATCCCCATCAGCGTATTAATGACAGAAAAGGCATCGCTACCGGCTTCTAAGCAGCGTTTGGCATTGTCTGCGATGTTAGTTTGATTGGGCGATAGCTTTGTAATGATCGGTTTTTTTGTCACAGAGCGACAGGCTTCAACAACGCGGGCCGACATATCAGGGTCATTGCCAAAGGTTACGCCGCCTTCCTTAACGTTTGGGCAAGAAATATTAATTTCGATTGCATCAATTGGGGACTGATCAAATAAGCGAGTGACTTCGGTATATTCCTCTATGGTTGAACCGGATACGTTGGCGATAAAACGCGTTTCTTCAAAATCCAGTGAAGGCAGGATGTCATTCACTACCGTTTCAGCTCCCGGATTTTGTAAACCAATAGCATTGAGCATACCGGATGGTGTTTCATAAACACGGTGTGTTGGGTTACCGGGGCGTGCATTGAGAGTGGTGCCTTTAAGGCAAACGGCGCCGATATCCTGATGGGAGAAACCATCTACACGGGTATATTCTTGACCGAACCCTACGCAGCCAGATAGTAAAACGACAGGTGTTTGAAAACGCATTCCACAGAAGTAAGAGGCTAATTTTGGATGTAACATTTGATGACTGATAATGAGATAATGTCGGCATTATATCAGTTAACCGAAAATCAATATCAGCATGATTCACGTCGTTTTATTTGAACCAGAAATTCCACCAAATACCGGTAATGTGATGCGACTTTGTGCCAACTCGGGCGTGCGTTTGAGTTTAATTCACCCGCTTGGGTTTGAGATCAATGATAAACAGTTACGGCGAGCCGGCATGGACTATCGAGACACGGCGGACGTTAAAGAGTATCAAAATTTTGATGCCTTTTTAGAAGCAGAGCGTCCCAATAGAGTGTTTGCTTTTTCTAGGTTTGCAAAAAGTAATTATGCGCAAGTGAGCTACCAAGCCGGCGATGCGCTAGTTTTTGGGCCAGAAACACGTGGGCTTCCCAAAGCATTTATTGGGTCACTGCCGGAGGAACAGCGCATATTAATTCCAATGAAAGAAGGCAATCGAAGTCTTAATTTATCAAATTCTGTCGCGGTTGCTGTTTATGAAGCTTGGCGGCAACATGACTTTGAATGGTGATTTAATCTAGCTGGGGTTCCGCCAGTTGGGCGCGGCCAAGAAGGTATCTGACAGCCACTTCAGGCGAAAGGCCTTCATATAAAATACGGTAGGTTTGAATACAGATCGGCATATCGAGCGACCACTTTTTGCATATCGCATACACTTCACGGGCAGCATGAATGCCTTCTACCTCTTGGCCGATGGTCTGTTTGGCCTCATCAACTTTCTTACCTTTTCCGAGTTGTAAACCCAGGCGTCGATTACGCGATTTGTCGTCTGTACACGTCAGAACCAGGTCGCCAACACCGGCCAAACCGAGGAAGGAGCTCTCTGAGCAACCGTAGACATTGCCAAGTTGCACCATTTCATTTAAACCCAGTGTAATAAGGGCAGCACGTGCATTGGCACCGTAACCCAACCCATCAGAAATACCAGCGGCAATGGCTAAAATATTCTTCATTGAGCCGCCAATTTCAGCGCTGGCAATGTTGTTACTTGGAAAGGCAAGAAAGTTTGATGCTCGAATGGTGTCAGCCACGTGTGTAGCAATATTGATATCAGGAGACGCAACGACAACAGCCGTGGGTAAACCCTCAGCCACTTCAAGCGCAAAGCTGGGCCCAGAGACCAAGGCTATAGGCGTGTTGTCGCCCAAGGTATCTAAAACAACCTCGTGAGCCAATAAGCCGGTATTGGTTTCAAACCCTTTAGTTATCCAGGTGATCAGCGTGTCTGGTTGAAGATGTGGTTTGCACTTTAATAAGGTCTCTCTGAACGCATGGCTGGGGACAGCGAGCATTAAAAAAGTATGTGAAGAGACAGTTTTTTCCAAATCATCCGTTACCAAAAGGTTGGCCGGAAAGTCAGTACCGGGAAGAAATGTTCGATTACTCTGGTCTGTTCGTAATTGTTGAATATGTTCAGGGTCATGCCCCCATAAGGTGACAGGGTGGCCAGACCTTGCCATCATGATGGCCATTGCTGTGCCCCAAGACCCCGCGCCAAGTACGGCTATTGCTTTCTGGGTCATAATGCTCTATTTAGTTGGCTTTAGTAACGTCATTTTGTTGCTGATGTTGCGCATACAAAGCATCAAAATTAACGGGGTTAAGCAACATTGGAGGAAAACCACCCTTGGTGACCATTTCCGAAATTACTTCACGTAAATAGGGAAACAACGTGCTTGGGCAGAAGCTGCCTAAGAGAGGGCCAAGTTCTTCATCAGAAAAGCCCTTAGCACCAAAAATACCAACTTGCGTTGCTTCAACCAGGTAGGCGACCTTGTCGTTATTTTTAACGGTAACGGTCGCGGTTATAGAGACTTCAAACAGGTCTTGCGGTGCTTTTTTTGCGTTACTGTTTAAATTGATATCAACGGATGGATCCCATTTTTCAGTAAACACGGTCGGGGTATTGGGGGATTCAAAAGAAAGGTCTTTTACAAATAATTTTTGGATCGCAAATTGTTTTTCAGAAGCTTGGGTTGGTTCAGTTGAGGCCATAAGGTGTCCAGATAGAAGAGTTTTATTTTTTTATCAGGGGCATACTGGCGTCTTCCCAGGATTGGATTCCCCCATTTAGTGCGTATATATTATCGATGTTCAGTTTGCTTAAAGCTTTACAAGCTTCATTTGACCGCAGGCCCGATTTGCAATAAAAAATAAGCGGTTTACCCTCGTATTTTTTTAACTGCTCAGGGTTTTCTTTTAGCTCAGGCAGTGGAATTAAGATAGCATCGGAAATGTGTCCCGCATTAAATTCTGCTTGATTGCGCGTGTCAATGACAACGGCATCTTCGCGATTGATCAGGCTAATCGCTTCTGGCGGAGAGATTAATTTGTATTTGCGGGTTAGATCACCAAAAATATTTTGCAGTAATAAAATGATGACCACAAGCAGGGCAACAAACAACAAGCTGTGGTTGCTTACAAATTCAAGATAAATATCCATTACGGGAAAACCTTAATTAAACAAGTGTTAGCAGTAGATTTTTTTGAGTAGTTGCACCAAGTCTATAGCCGCTTTTTCTGAGACGCTGTACAACACTTGAGTGGCGTTTTTACGGTATCGTAAAACCTTGTTATTTCGCATAATAGCTAAGTGTTGCGATACATTACTTTGAGTGGAGCCCACGCTATCAATCAACTGTTGTACAGTTTTTTCTGCATGACCTAGCTGGCAAATAATTTTTAAACGAATGGGGTGAGAGAGAACTTTAAGAAGTTCAGCAGCCTTATGTATTTCTTCGTCGTTATTGATAAGTGTATTAACCGCTACGTTGCTCATAGATTGTCCCTTTGCATTGATAATGTAAGCATTAAAAGAGCAGATGCCGTAAAATGAATCGAATATGTTGGTGCATTATAACAAGCAAATGACGGAGATAACATTTTGAAGCAACATTTAGTGAAAAGGCCAATAGTTTTGATGATTTTAGATGGCTTTGGGTACGCTGAATCTAGTAATTCTAATGCGATTAATGTGGCAAATACACCGACCTGGGACAGCTTGTGGGCAACACAACCGAAGGCGTTGTTAGATTGTTCAGGGTCGTCCGTTGGCTTGCCGGATAGGCAAATGGGTAACTCTGAAGTGGGCCATTTGCACTTGGGCGCAGGCCGGTTGTTACCTCAAACATTAACACAGCTAAATAATGAAGTGAGTTCAGGCGAGTTCAAAAAGAACAAGGTGCTGTGTGATCTTGTTAATGACGTGATCGAGAAAGACAAAGCCTTGCATGTGATTGGCTTATTGTCCCCAGGGGGGGTTCATAGCCATGAAGACCATATTCAGGCCATGTTGGAGCTGGCGGCTGAAAAGGGGGTGAAAAAACTCTATTTGCACGCCGTGCTGGATGGGCGAGATACACCGCCAAAAAGCGCGCAAACCTCATTAGAAAAAATCGACGGCCTTTTTGAACGCTTGGGTGTTGGGAAAACAGCCTCTTTAGTTGGCCGTTTCTATGCCATGGATAGAGATAACCGTTGGGATCGGATTCAACTTGCTTATGATTTATTAACGCAGGGGCTGGCAGACTATTCGAGTGTTAGCGCGGTTGATGGGCTTTTATCATCTTATGAACGGGAGCAAGCAGATGAGTTTGTATTGCCGACCAGCATTCATGATGCCGAAAGCAAGGCGGTCCAGATAGAAGATGGTGATAGTCTTGTTTTTATGAACTTCAGGGCAGATCGAACCCGCGAGCTCACGAGAGCTTTCACGGAGAAAGGGTTTAATCAATTTGAGCGTAAAAAGGTTCCGTTATTAAGCCAGTTTGTTTGTTTAACAGAATACCATGAGGAATTCGATTTGCCGGTTGCATACCCGCCGATAGAAGTAAACAATGGGTTTGGAGAGATTTTAGCTCAACAAGGATTAAAACAGCTACGCATTGCTGAAACAGAAAAGTATGCGCACGTTACATTCTTTTTTAATGGCGGCGTAGAGACACCGAATGAAGGAGAGGATCGAGTCTTAATTCCATCACCCAATGTTAAAACCTATGATTTGCAGCCAGAAATGAGTGCACCTGAACTAACAGATCGATTAGTGGAAGCGATTTTGTCAGAAAAATATGATGCGATCATAACAAACTATGCGAACTGCGATATGGTCGGACACACAGGAAACTTTAAGGCTGCGGTAAAGGCGGTAGAAACTATTGATGCGAGTCTTTCCAAAGTGTTAGATGCACTTGAAAAAGTAGGCGGGGAGATTTTTATAACCGCGGATCATGGCAATGTGGAACAAATGCTGGATCCTGTTTCTGGCCAAAATCACACAGCGCATACGACAAATGCGGTGCCCTTTGTATATGTAGGGCGCCCTGCAAAACTTGAAGCCTCGGGTGATTTGACCGACGTTGCACCAACTTTACTGGCCGCTATGGGGTTAAAGCCATCGGGTGAAATGAGCGGGCATAGTTTATTGCACTTGAGCTGACCAGAAATGTTTTAGTTAATGCTATGTTGAAACGACGGACTTTTTCGATTGTTTTTACGTTTTTTTTAATAACGTACTCAGCGGTGCTGTTAGCCTCCCCAGAGAGTGAGAAAAAGAAGCAATTGGCATTATTGCGGGAGCGGATGCAATCAGTTGAACAACATATTGCGCTAACGCAACAATCAAAAACAAAAGAAGAAAAAGAGCTAAAGCAGCTTGAAAAAAAGTTGAATGAATCGTCAAAGAAGCTTCGATATTTAAATGGTCAGCTTAGCCAGACGAAACATAAAGTTAAACAGCTACACGCCCAGCAAGAGATTCTAAAGCAAAATGTGCTTACACAAAAAGAACAGCTGGCCGAACAGCTGAAGTCGGCCTATTTAATGGGCAAGCAAAGGCGCGTAAAAATGCTGTTAAATCAGGAACAACCGGATCGAATGAGCCGAGTGATGACCTATTACGATTATTTTAACCAGGCCAGAATGGATAATGTGAAGGCATTAGAGGGTGATCTGCAGCAATTAGTGACAGTTGAAAAGCAACTCGAAAAGGAAAACCGTCAGCTGGCATCGTTTGTATTGGCGAAACAGGCTCAACAGGAACAATTAAATGCATCAAAAAAACAACGTCAAACGGTCTTGGCGGAGTTAAGTAAAAAAATAAAATCAGCTTCCAGTGAGTTAAACGAACTAAAAGAAAATGAAAAGCGCCTCACCAACTTATTAAGTAATATTCGTCAAGCTATCAATGACATTCCAATACCTGAGAAGCACAATAAGCCCTTTAAGAACATGAAAGGCAAGTTGGCCTGGCCAATTAAAGGGCAAATACGTAAACGTTTTGGCAGTGCTAGAAATTCAGGTCGATATGACGGCGTAGTGATTGCTGCAAGTGAAGGCACTGCCATCAGGTCTATTTCACATGGTAGAGTGGTCTATGCAGATTGGTTGCGTGGGTATGGTCTGCTAATCATTGTAGATCATGGCTTAAATTATATGAGCTTATATGCTTTCAATGAGGGCTTATACAAAGAAGTGGGTGACTGGGTTGAGACAGGTGAGGTGATTGCAACAGTCGGTGTGAGTGGCGGTCAACAAAAAGCCGGTCTATACTTCAGTATTAGAAAAAATGGAAAGCCGGTGAATCCTGTTCACTGGTGTCGAGCGGTTAGAAACGGTCGTGTCGGGTAAATATAGCGAGTGAATGGAGTGAATATGAATTTTTTGCGTAAAACATTACCAGTGTTAATCGTGGGTGCGGCACTGGGTGTTATGCTCAGTGTTGGCGGGACCGTATTGGCTGAAAAAGAGCAACCCAGCCGTTCATTGCCGCTGGATGACTTAAAAGCTTTTTCAGAAGTTTTTGGCCAAATTAAAGCATCTTATGTCGAAGAGGTGAGCGACCATGATCTGCTAGAGAATGCGATAAAAGGCATGTTGACCGGGTTAGATCCACATTCAACGTATTTAGACAAAAAAGCATTTAAGGATCTGCGTGAGGGAACTCGCGGAGAATTTGGTGGTTTAGGTATCGAAGTAGGCATGGAAGATGGCTTTGTCAAAGTCATTACCCCCATTGATGATACACCCGCATTTAAAGCAGGCGTTGAAGCAGGCGATTTAGTGATTCGTTTGGATGAAAAGCCTGTTAAAGGCATGACGCTATCGGACGCGGTAAAAATCATGCGAGGCAAACCGGGTACCGATATCGTATTAACGATTATAAGAGAAGGGGAGCCTAAACCGCTTAAAATTTCAATCACACGAGCCATTATCAAAGTGGTGAGCGTAAAAAATCGTATGCTTGAGCCAGGTTATGGGTATGTGCGTATCGCCAGCTTCCAAACGCGAACAGGCGAGAATCTAAACGAAGCCATCTCCAAACTAAAAAAAGAAAGTGACAATAACGAACTAAAAGGGTTGGTGTTAGATTTACGAAATAACCCGGGTGGACTTTTAAATGCAGCAGTGTCAGTCAGCGATTCGTTTTTAGATTCAGGTTTAATTGTTTACACAGAAGGTCGGGTTGAGCATGCCAAGATGAGTTTTAAAGCAGGCCCCAATGATATCCTTAAAGGTGCGCCCATCGTTGTGTTGATAAATGGGGGTTCGGCGTCCGCCTCTGAAATTGTTGCGGGTGCTTTGCAAGATCATAAGCGTGCGGTGATTTTAGGGCAGCAAAGTTTCGGTAAAGGCTCGGTACAAACGATTCTTGAAAATAATAAAGGCGGGGCAATTAAGTTAACCACTGCGCGTTATTTTACACCGTCAGGTCGTTCAATACAGGCCGAAGGCATCACCCCCGATGTGGTGTTATCGAAAGTTAAACTCGAGCAGTTAGATGATGACTTTATCTCTATCAAAGAAAAAGACTTGACCAAACACTTGGCCAATACAAACGGTGATACGGATGAAAAAAGCAAGGAAAAGTCGGCAGAAGATGCGTTGAACAATGATTATCCGCTGCATGAGGCACTCAATCTTTTGAAGGGAATTAATATTTTAAGACAATAATGTTCACTTCTGGAGGCACATTGTCTAACAGCCTTGTTAAGAAAGTAACCCTGCAAAACTTATTGGCATCAGTGTTCATGATGTCGGTTTTTGCCCCGACCCTTGGCGCTACCGACATCATCAACGAACCGGCTGTAGTCAGCATTATTATTGATGATATTGGTTATCGCTTTGTTGAAGATAAGCAGATGATAGACCTTCCTGGTGAGTTAACCTACGCGATTTTACCAAACGGTCCAAAAGCCAGACAATCAGCACGGTATGCGAACCAGCGAGGGAAAGAGGTTATTTTACATATGCCGATGCAATCGACGTTCGGTGTATTGGTAGAAAAAGGCGTCATTGATGTTGATATGGATGAAAAAGGGGTTATTAAAGCCATACGGGAAGCATTTGAGAAAGTGCCGCATGCGATTGGTATGAATAATCACCAAGGGAGCTTGTTAACTCGGCACCCTGGGCATATGACCTGGGTCATGAAAGAAATGGCTCGGTTGGGTTATTTTTTTGTCGATAGTCGCACGTCAAGTCAATCGATAGCAGGAATGATTGCGCGAGAACAGGGGGTTCCGGTGTTGAGGCGAGATGTTTTTCTCGATCATGATATTGATATCAACAGCATTAGAAGACAGTTTAATGAGCTAGTCGCGTTGGCTAAACAGAAAGGGAGCGCGATTGGGATTGGTCATCCACATCCTGAAACAATCGCGGTACTTAAAGAGTTGTTACCCAGCTTAGCCTTACAAAATATAAAACTGGCTCCGGTGTCGTACCAATTACAACAGAAAAACTTAAGTCTATTGGCCCATTGATTTTTATTGAGTATAAAAAAGCCCCTATCCATACGATAGGGGCCTTTTTGCATCAGTAGAGTTACGGAATTGAAATCTCGTAGAGGCTGACGGTATTACTGATTTCACTGGTAATGACTAACCAGCCGGTGTTCTCAGATTTTTTAATAAAGATAAGTCCTTCGGGGCCTATTTCGCCAACTGCTTCGATGTTGATGTAGCCGGCAGGTTTTGGCCGATATGGGTTGCTGAGTTCGTAAATGAAAATGCCGTTCGCACGTTCTAAACCAATAAAGGCATAGGCTTTACCATTGAGCTCACCAGTGGTGATAGATTCTGGTTCGGGGCCTTTATCATCACTGCGGCTTTCAACCCAAGGTTTTGCATCGACGTCTTGATTTGCATAAGCCGCTAGAAAATGCTCAAAATCGGCGCCAGAATCATAAACCAGTTGGCCATTTGCGTTCCAAACAGAGAATGAACGAGCACCATAAGAGTATATTTCATCAATATCGCCGTCCTGATCAAGGTCCCCTGTGGCGGTGGTTGTTTTTAGGCGGCCTAAGTTGGCGTCCTCTTGCAAAACCTGGGCGTTAGGAAAAACGGTCGCATCTAAATTTAAGTCCTTAACACGAACTTCTTCACTATAACCGTCATAATCCCTTGCGTCGCCTTCATTTGCAGACAAAATAAAGGTGGCATTACCGCGTTTAAAACTCGCAATGGCATCGGGTTGGTACATGCCTTTTGTTGGCCAGGTTTGAATATTGATGGCATCATCTTTATTGCTGGCGTCAAACGCATTTTTTGTTTGCGTGTGTTTTTTATAGCCTAAGCCGTAGATGTTGGTGATGGTCGCAGATTTAATGTCTAATTTTGCAAAGGCATTATTCTCTTGCAAGCTAATCCAAGCGGTTGTGGAGTCATCAGACACGGCGATGTATTCAGGCTCAAGGTCTTGTGCGACGGTGGCATTAGGGCCAAATACTCTAACGTCTTTTAATTTAGCCTTGTTGAAGGCACTAAAATCAGCCGTTGTTGCAGTCCACGTGGCGGTGTCTATCACGGTAACAGAGCCCTCTGGGTCAACGGTATAGTCATCATTAGGTTCGCCTTCATTAGCGACCAATAAGTATTTTCCATCGGGTGTGAACGTGAGCATGTCGGGTAAGGCGCCTGCAGTGATAACGTTTTGCAGGTTGCCATCTAAGTCAAAAAGTACAACGCTGCCAATATCTTGTTTAATATCGGCTTCAATGGCGACGGCTACCACGTTGCCGTATGTGGCGACACTGTTAGGTCCACCGCCATACCCAGATAAGTCAATGGCAGTGAAGTCAGTTAAGGCCCCGCTTGCATCTACATCAAGAATACGTAGCTCATTTTCTTCTGCATTTGTAGTGTAAAGGCGTTGAGCAACGCTGCTGTACGCGGAGATTTCTGAACAGCTTTCTTCGCCACCACATTCTTCAACATATTGACTTATTTTAGTGATGTTGATGCTAGGGCTTGAGATCGAAGGCGTTGAGACACCAAGGGCAAGAGACACCCCCAGTGCTAAAGCGGTTAGTTTTTTCATTGTTCATCCTTGCTATGTTTTGATGGCTAGTCAACATAGCAGGCCAATATGACAAGGGTATGAATTTTCGGCGTCAGAAAAGTGAAAATTTGAAGCGTCGTTGATAAGACCCTTAGTGTTTACTAGACAAGGGTGACGTTTGAAGAAACGCTAATGACAATTACGTCGAAGTATAATGGGGCTGATAAAAAACGCTGAATTCGTCTAGTTTATTCAGGACAAGTGATGCGTGTTTTTCATTGGCCAACTCTAAGGCATCAAAGCCGACACGGGTTAAGTACAAAGCTTGGTCGGGCAGAATATCTCCAGAGGCCCTTATTTCTTTTTGATAGCGATAGTGTTCGCGCAGTGTTTTTGCTAGCGAATAGCCTCGACCATCGGTAAATGTTGGAAACTCAATGGCGATGAGTGAAAAGTACTGAAGGTCGTTTGCAAAATTAGTAACGTCTTCGTCTCCTTGTACTAATAGACCCAGAGGTGCTTCGTCAGAGATTAGGCGTGTTTTGTTTTCAAGCCAGTAATCGAGACTTACAATATTATGGCTGGGTTTTGGTGACTGCCCGTCTTGTAAGTAATGCCAATTATCCTGGACTATTTCTTTATGTCTAATGAGCGTCATACACTTTGTCCTTAAAAGGCTGGAGGCCAATACGTTGCAGGGTACTGGTAAACTTTTCGTTATCCTGGCGGTTCGTTTTATAAACGTGAACAATGTCATCGATGGCATCGACGACGGCATCTTTAGCAATGGCTTTACCGAGCCGTTCCCCCAGTTTACTCTGGTGACTATCAGAGCCGCCCAGTGTTAATTGGTACCATTGCTCACCTTTTTTATCGACGCCTAAGATGCCAATTTCACCGATGCTGTGATGGCCACACCCGTTCATGCAGCCAGACATTTTTAAGCTAACTTCGCCAATGTCCGTTGCGTCTTCACTAAATCGGTCGGTAATGCCTTTGGCAATATCGATGGAGCTGGCATTGGCCAAGCTGCAAAAATCTAGACCCGGGCAACAAATCATATCGGTGATCGTGCCGATATTGGCGGTGGCAAGTTGCTGCTTTTCAAGTTGTTGCCACAAGGCATAGACATCGTTTGCCTTGACATCAGTGAGTACTAGATTTTGATCATGTGTTGTTCTGATTTGCCCAAAACTGTATTGATCAGCCAAGTCGGCGATTTGTTCCATCTGTTCGGTTGTGACGTCACCTGGGGCTCGATGAGGTGATTTCAATGAGATAAAAACAATGCGATACCCATTCTGTTTATGTTCTCGCGTATTTTGCTTGAACCATTGGCGAAATAGGCCGCTATTGGCAAGGTTTTGCTTTAATGCATCGTCGGTAGATGTCTCGTAGGCCAGGGGTTTAAAAAAGCCTTTCACCCGTTGAATTTCTTCATTAGTTAGCCTGAGGTTGCTATCGCGAATAAGTGCCCACTCCGCTTCGACTTGCTCTTTAAAGGTTGCCAGGCCTGTTTCGCGAACAAGAATTTTAATGCGAGCTTTGTATTTATTGTCTCGTCGGCCAAAACGGTTGTACACACGGAGAATAGCCTCGAGGTAAGACAACATATCTTCTTCGGCAATAAAAGAATGAATGGTTTGGCCAATAACAGGTGTTCGGCCAAGACCGCCGCCGACAAGAACTTCAAACCCGATCTTGCCATGGGCATCTTTTTTAACATGCAAGCCAATATCATGGACTTGGGTCGCAGCACGGTCTTTGGGTGAGCCACTGACGGCGATTTTGAATTTACGCGGCAGGTATGAAAACTCTGGGTGTAGGGTGGACCATTGACGGATTATTTCGCAATAGGGCCTGGGGTCTTCGATCTCATCTGCACAAACGCCTGCTAAGGGGTCTGAGGTGGTATTTCGAATACAATTACCGCTGCTTTGAATAGCATGCATTTGTACACTGGCTAAGTCAGCTAGAATGTCGGGCACTTGTTCGAGCTTGGGCCAATTAAATTGTATGTTTTGGCGGGTTGTGAAATGCCCGTAATCTTTATCGTATGTATGCGCAATATGAGCCAGCATGCGAAGCTGTTTACTTGATAACAGGCCGTACGGTATATTGACGCGCAACATCGGCGCATGAGTTTGGATATAGAGGCCATTCATGAGGCGTAAGGGGCGGAACTGCTCCTCCGTTAAATCACCCTCTAGAAACCGTTTGGTTTGATCACGAAACTGTTCAACACGTTCGTTGACAAGGGTTTGATCAAATTCGTTATACAGGTACATGTTATTATCGACGCTTAAGGCGCATTAAAGTCAGACTAGATCGGTGAATATAAAGAGTTTTCTATATAATTAAAAATAATATTAAATGATATTAATATAACGCAAAAGAATAAATTGTCTATTACTAAAACAGATTCTGTGGGAATCGTTCAACCACAAACACGCCATTTTGAAGAGCCTCTTTTGCTTGAGAGCGGTAAGGTTATTGAGCAATACGATATTGTGTATGAAACTTACGGCACATTGAATAAAAAAGCAGATAATGCTGTTTTAGTTTGTCATGCTTTATCAGCAGATCACCATGCTGCTGGTTACCATTCTGAGGCGGATCGGAAGCCGGGTTGGTGGGACATATGCATTGGGCCGGGTAAGGCCATTGATACGAACCGTTTTTTTGTGGTATCGCCCTGTAACCTGGGTCATTGTAACGGTTCAACAGGCCCTCGCAGTATCAATCCTAAGACGTCTCAGGCGTATGGTAAAGATTTTCCGATTGTTACGGTTGTCGATTGGGTCAATTATCAAAAAAGATTGGCTGACACATTAGGTGTCTCACAATGGGCGGCGGTAGCGGGCGGCAGTTTAGGCGGCATGCAAGCACTTCAGTGGGCGATTCAATTCCCGAGTATGCTGCGCCACTCAATTGTTATCGCTTCTGCGCCAAAATTATCGGCGCAAAATATTGCTTTTAATGCGGTGGCTCGACAAGCAATTATGAGTGATCCCGATTTTCATGAGGGGCGTTATTACGACCATGGGACTGTGCCAATCAGTGGTTTAAAGGTGGCTAGAATGTTGGGTCATATAACCTATTTATCAGATGATGCGATGGGTGATAAGTTTGGCCGTGAGTTGAAAAATGAGCAGCTAAATTACGACTACGGCGTTGAGTTTCAAGTTGAAAGTTATTTGCGCCATCAAGGCGAGTCGTTTGCCAGCCATTTTGATGCAAATACCTACTTATTGATGACCAAGGCGCTGGATTATTTTGACCCTGCCGGCAAAGAAGGCGGTGATTTGTCAGCGGTATTTAGAAAAGTGCAGGCTAAATTCTTTTTAGCTTCTTTTACCACTGATTGGCGATTTTCACCGGCGCGTTCGAAAGAAATTGTGAGCGCATTAACCGATGCAAAACGTGATGTCAGTTATATCGAATTTGAGTCTAATCATGGACATGACGCCTTTTTAGTAAAAAATGAAGATTACCTCAATGCCTTCAGCGCGTACATGCAAAATATTGAGGTGTCGGAATGAGTCAACTTAGGCCAGAATTAGAAAAAATTTGTGAATGGATTGAACCTGGTTCAAGAGTTTTAGATTTGGGGTGCGGTGATGGTGCTTTATTGGGTTGGTTGCAGCGAAACCGTCAAGTGACCGGTTATGGGGTTGAAATAGATCAACAAAATGTTTTGAGTTGTATAAAAAATAACATCAATATTATTCAGGCAGACTTAGAAGCCGGGCTAACAGATTTTGCAGATGCTTCTTTTGATTACGTTATTATGACTCAGGCCCTACAGGCGCTTCATCGACCAGATAAAACACTGGATGAAATGCTGCGAGTTGGGCGCAAAAGTATCGTAACATTTCCAAATTTTGGTTTATGGAAGTGTCGCCTTTATTTGTCAATAAAGGGGCGTATGCCGGTTTCTAAGGCGTTGCCGGCCGAATGGTATGAGACAAAGAATATCCATTTATGCACGGTAAAAGATTTTGAACAGTTTTGTGAGCAACGTTCAATGGTCATTTCAAAAAAAGGGATTGTGGATTATGAGCACCAATCCAGTACATTAATGAAACTGTGGCCTAACTTGTTTGGTGAAGTGGCTTTATATCAATTGGATGAGAAATAACAATGCGACTAAAAAAATACTGTTTATTGTTTTTGTTTTTAATGCCTGCCATAGGTGAAGCCGAGAATGCCTATGATTTTGGTGACTATATCGTCTATTACAATGCATTTACTGCCAACACGTTGCCGCCGACAATGGCAACGGCATACGGTATATTGAGAAGCAAATATAAAGGCGTGTTGAATCTTTCAGTTCAAAAAAAACAAAATCCAGGGCAACTACCCCAGCCGGTAAATGCGAGTGTGTCCATTAATGCAAAAAACCTTGCAGGACAGCTAAAAACATTAGAACCGAGAAGAGTGACGGAAGGTAAGGCGATTTACTACCTTAGTGAGTTTGCCTTATCAAACAAAGAGATGGTTACGTTTAATATCAGCATAAAACCAGACGGTGTAGTAAAGCCGTTTACGTTTAGTTTTAAGCGACAATTTTATATAGATTAGGCTTAATAATCAGGCTGAAGGTTCTTAAAGAAACTATTCCTTCAATTTAAGGTGCCTATTAATCATGCCAATAAGGATGAGGACTGGGAGCCCCATGAGGGCGGTTATTAGAAAAAACTGCTCATACCCTATTGATTCAACCATTGATCCTGAATATCCGCCAAACAACTTAGGCAACAAGGTCATTAGCGAGCTAAAAATGGCGTATTGAACGGCGGTAAATGATACATTGGTTAAGCTGGATAGAAAGGCAATAAAGGCAGCACTGGCAAGGCCAGCCGATAGATTGTCGGCGGAAATCACCACATACAGCATTGGCAAATGGTGCCCAGTTTGTGCTAGCAACAAGAAGAGTAAGTTAGTGAGTGCCGATAAGAGGGCGCCAGCAAATAGAATGCGAATCACGCCAAAGCGTAAGACCAGCAAGCCACCTAAAAAGCCGCCTAGCAGTGTCATCAATAAGCCAAATGTTTTGACGACGCTCGCAATTTCAGGTTTTGTGAAGCCAATGTCTTGATAAAAAATATTGGAAATAACCCCTAAAACAATATCTGATATTCGATAAAGGCCAATTAATGCTAATAGTAACCAGGCCAGGGTATAGCCATAGCGAGAAAAAAAATCTTTGATAGGGTCGATATAACTTTTGGCAACAACAGAGGATGAGACAAGGCCGCAAGAAATCAAGAGCCGCGCAAGGGCGGCCATAGACATAATACTGAGCGTTAAGCGACAGAATTCAACAATAAAACTCGCGAGGGGTGTGTTTACCAAGAAAGTGGCCAGCTGGTTTTTTAAGCTATTCGCTATGGGGGAGCTAAAAAAATAGACTGTAATAAAACTACAGACAAGCAGGCTAAAAAGTAAAAGAAGTTGCACGTGTTCACGCCTGTCATGGAAAAAATCGTTGTGAATTTGTTGGTTTGGCTCAGAAATAATTAACGTGGTGAAAATGCCAATCAACATAAGGCTAGCCATGGTCAAGTACGTCCACTGCCAAGCGATATAACTGTAGCTTTCTATGCTAGAGCCAAAGTAACTGGCCAGCAATAAGGCGCCAGCACCTGAAATGATCATGCCAATTCGATATCCAGCGATATAGCTAGAAGAGGTCAGCGCCTGCAATTTATTTTCGGCGGATTCAATGCGGTATGCGTCGATAACGATATCTTGTGTAGCCGATGAAAAGCCAAGCAAAATCGCCCCAAAAGCCATCAAGTGGAGACTATCTTGAAGCGGATTCACTGCCGCCATGAGTACAATGGAGCTCATAACCATGAGTTGAGACAGTAAAAGCCAACCACGGCGATACCCCAACCAGGAGGTTAAAATCGGCAGTGGTAATTTATCAATAAGGGGCGCCCACACAAACTTAAAAGAATAGCCCAGAGCGGCCCAGCTAAAATAGGTGACAGTGGCGCGCTCTATGCCAGCTTCCCGTAGCCATAAACCGAGAGAAGAAAAAATGAGCAGCAATGGAATGCCCGCGGAAATACCCAAAAAAAACATGGCGATGACCGGCGGCTGAGAAAAAGCACGAATAGGGCTAAGCCAGCGGCTGTTTGTCGTGGGTGGGGGCATGGTTATTTATTTGGGATATCGTAGTCGATAATTAGAGGTGCATGATCAGAAAAGCGTTCGTCTTTGTAGATGGTTGCACCCGTTACGGAGTTTTTAAGATTGTCAGAAACAACCTGGTAATCAATTCTCCACCCCGTGTTGTTTGCCCACGCTTGCCCTCGATTGGACCACCAGGTGTATTGTTCAGCTTCTTGATTGATCAGTCGAAAGGCATCTCCCCATCCCTCTTTGCCAAATAGCTCATCCATCCACGCGCGTTCTTCCGGTAAAAAGCCGGAGTTTTTTTGGTTTCCTCGCCAGTTTTTGATGTCTATTTTTTTATGTGCAATATTCCAGTCGCCACAGATGATATGTTGCTTGCCGTCCTGTTGTTTATCTCTTAAAACCGGCATCAACCGATCCATTAGGTCATATTTAAAAGCTTGGCGTTCCTCTTTTGAGGAACCTGAGGGCATATAAATGGAGGAAACGTGCAAATCGCCGAAAGTCGCCTCAATAAAACGACCTTCGGTATCAAAATCATCCCAACCGATGCCCTTAGTGACTTGGTCAGGTTTTTGTTTTGAAAAAATCGCAACACCACTATACCCTTTCTTTTCAGCGGGGTAATAATAGCAATGATAACTTTCCGGCCAAAACGTGTGGTTGGTAAGTTGGTCTTCTTGAGCTTTAATTTCCTGAAGACAGATGACGTCGGCATCAAGTGCGCTTATCCAACTGAAAAAGCCTTTTCTTTCTCCTGCGCGAATGCCGTTGATATTAATGGAGACGATTTTCATGTGCAAAATGGTTACAAATAAATAAACGAACATCATACCGAAGACGCATCACAATGAAAGCACTTGCTAAAACGCGGTAATTTTCGTATGATGCGCGACCGAGCGAAGGACAGAGTCGTCCCGTCACAAGATTTTAGAGAAGATTATGAAACCAGAGACACACCCAGAATATAACGAAGTAGCAGTGACTTGCAGTTGTGGCAACACGTTTAAAACAAGGTCAACTTTAAGTAAATCCGAGCTGCATATTGAATCTTGTTCAGAATGTCATCCTTTTTATACCGGTAAACAGCGTATTGTTGACACGGCTGGCCGTGTGGATAAGTTCAACAAACGTTATCAGCGTGGATAAACGATCATTAAAAAGTGTAATATGAATGCTACCTTTTGGTAGCATTTTTTTTGCCCAATTGCTTTGGAGGCAAAACATGGTGAATCGTATCTATTTAGTGATATTAATTCTGGTGTTCAGTGCGGGTTGTTCGATAAACCCGGTGACTGGGCAACAGGATTTTGTTTTGATGTCGGAGCAAGAAGAGCTGGCCTTAGGAAGACAACATAGCCGACAAGTCATGAAAACCTATCGCCTTTACGATAACCCTGCGCTTCAACAATATATACAATCAGTGGGCGACCGAGTCGCGCGAGTTAGCCATCGACAAAGCTTGATTTACCGATTTACTTTGTTGGACAGCCCGCAAGTGAATGCGTTTGCTTTGCCGGGCGGCTATATATACATAACGCGCGGTTTATTAGCTTATCTTAACAGTGAGGCCGAATTGGCAGCCGTTTTAGGCCATGAATTAGGCCATGTGACAGCCAGGCATTCGGTACGGCAACACAGTTTATCAACAGCAACTCATTTAATAGGAGGCCTTATCGCGGCTGCTTCTGGTGTGCAGGGTGCAGGCCAATTAAGCAATATTCTAGGGACAAGTATTGTCAGAGGCTACGGGCGTGAGCATGAATTGGAAGCCGATGGTTTGGGGGCGGATTACCTAAGAAAAGCAGGGTATTCCGCCGCCGCTATGAGACGTGTTATTGCGGTTCTCAAAAACCAAGAATTGTTTGATAAAAAATTAGCGGCAGAGCAAGGGCGTGAGCCAAGGGCTTACCATGGAGTTTTTTCGACACACCCGGATAATGATACTCGCCTTCAGCAGGTGCTAGGACATGTTGGGCCTGTTGTTAATTCCTCGGGTACTCAGAAGCAGGATATCTTTTTTCTAAAGAAAATAGAGGGCTTAACGTTTGGCGATAGCGAAAAAGATGGGATTATCCGAGGGCGGCGTTTTTACCACCCCGAGCTGAATTTTAAGCTGGATTTCCCGAGCGATTGGCTGATATCGAATAAACCGGACTCGATCACCGCAATAACGCCCAATAATGATGCGTTTATGCAGTTACGGTTAGAAGATTTAAATAAAAAAATAACGCCCAGAGAGTTTTTAGAAAAAAGATTAGGGCTGAAAGAAAGGCTTAGCGAGGCGCCATTCAAGCTAGGCGAACTGTCAGGTTATCAAGCGATTACTACAGGTAAAACGCCTTATGGGCAAGGGAGAGTCCGTGTTGTTGTGTTGTTTGATGGGCTAAGGGCTTTTATTTTTTATGCAGCAGCAAAGCAGCCAGACAAATTTGTGAGGGTTGATCGGCAAGTGCTTGAGAGCATAAAAAGCTTTTCGTCCCTTGATGATAAGGACAGACGTGTGGCAAAAGCATTAAAGATTAAGCTGGTTAAAGTTGATCGCCATCATAGAAGTATAAAAATGCTCGCCAAAAATTCACCCATAACGCACCATGTTGGGGATCAATTAAGGCTTTTAAACAATCTTTTCCCCAATAGGGAGCCCAAATTGGGTGACCTGATTAAGATAGTCCGTTAGAATCATGGGTCAAATTTAATTTATTTTAATGAGCGCAGTGTTATCTATGCGCGGAGATAGTGGACAGGGCTGTCTCAGTAAATAGGGAGTTATAAATGTCGTCAAAGAGTTTAACATTAACAGATAATACCACGGGTAAAAGTGTAGAGCTGCCTTTACTTGAGGGGACGCTTGGCAACCCAACAATTGATGTAAAAGGTATACCGGGCGCTTTGGGGTACTTTACGCATGACCCAAGTTTTGGAACAACGGCCAGTTGCGAGAGTGATATCACGTTTATTGATGGTGACAAAGGGATTTTATTGCATCGTGGATACCCTATAGATCAGCTAGCAGAAAAAAGTAATTATTTGGAAACAGCTTATTTGCTTATCCATGGTGAGCTGCCAAATAAAGAGGAGTTTGCTTCTTTTAGCAATATTATCAGCCGTCATACGATGATTAATGAGTCATTGAAAAAATTCTTTGATGGCTTCTATCATGATGCGCACCCGATGTCGATGATGATGGGCGTTGTGGGTTCATTGGCCGCTTTTTATCATGATGGCTTAAATATGAATGATGAGGAGCACTTAATGATTTCAGCGCACCGGCTGATTTCTAAGCTTCCGACTATTGCGGCAGCCTGTTATAAGCACTCTATTGGTGAACCGATTGTTTATCCGCGAAATGACTTAGATTACTGCGAAAACTTATTACATATGATGTTTTCAGTGCCCTGTGAGGACTACAAAGTGAGTCCAGTAGCGGCTAAAGCGTTAAATTTATTGTTCATATTGCACGCTGATCACGAACAAAATGCGAGTACGTCAACGGTTAGGTTGGTCGGTAGCACGGGCGCAAACCCGTTTGCTTGTATTTCCGCAGGTATTGCAGCGTTATGGGGGCCTGCTCATGGTGGAGCGAACGAAGGCGTACTTAAAATGTTGGATGAAATAGGCAGCGTTGAAAATATTCCCGAGTTTTTAGAAAGGGCGAAAGATAAAAATGACCCATTCAAATTAATGGGTTTTGGACATCGCGTTTATAAGAACTTTGATCCAAGGGCAACGATTATTAGGAAAGTATGTCATGAGGTATTGGAAGAAACAGGTACCGAAGATCCGATGTTTGAATTAGCAATGAAATTGGAAGAAATTGCGCTACAGGATGATTATTTTGTCGAACGTAAATTGTACCCAAATGTTGATTTCTACTCAGGCGTTATTTACAAGGCCTTAGGTATTCCCGTTAGTATGTTTACCGTGATGTTTGCACTGGCGCGAACTTCTGGTTGGGTGTCCCATTGGTTGGAGATGATGGCTGATCCAAATGGAAGAATTGGTCGCCCACGTCAGTTGTATAAAGGCGCGCCAAAGCGTGATTATGTTCCTCTTGATGATCGTTAGTTTTAATTAAAGTCAAAAAACGCACCGTCAGGTGCGTTTTTTTATGCGAGTAAACTACTAAAATAGCTCTTCTATAGAAGGCTGTTGCGTTAGCGGTTTATCTAAGGCGTTATCTTGTGAATCTGATGCAGGTATATTGTCTTCTCGGAAGTATTCAAAAATGGCTTTTTGGTTCGATGAGCTTGTTTTTAAGCCTGTTTCAGGGTCAATCAATAGGCCAACGATGCCTTCGGGTTGAGAAAGGGGGGTATTAGGCGTGTCTTTTAGTGCCTCCTTCATAAAATCAATCCAAATAGGCAAAGCGGCTCGCCCACCAGTTTCTTTATTACCTAAGGGTTTACTGTTATCAAGCCCAACCCAGGCGACTGCTACGAGTGACGGGTGGAAGCCATTGAACCAGGCATCTCGTTGATCGTTTGTGGTCCCAGTTTTGCCCGCTAGATCAGTTCGGCCTAAAGAGAGTGCGCGCCTCCCAGTGCCGCGTTTAATCACATCCCTTAATATAGAGTTAATAATAAAATTAAGTTGCGGTGAGATAACGCGTTTCGCTTTTTTAATAGGCGGTTCAACAAGCGCCTCGGATAGCGTATTGTTTTTGGTTGAATGGGTGTCTTCAAGGGGCGTTGTGAGCGTTGATTTTAGTAATAAGTTGTCTTCATCCGTTGAATGGGGCGGGTTTTCGATAGTGGTAGCGGGGTTGGCTTTAAATAACTCTTCACCAGAGGCAGAAACTATTCTGTCAATAAAATAAGGCGTCACGCTAAAGCCGCCATTGGCAAAAACAGAATAGGCGGTGGCCATTTGATAGGGGTTTGTGCTGCCACTCCCAAGTGATAAGGAGAGATTGTTTGGCAGAGTTTTAGGCTGGAAGCCAAAGCGACTGGCAAAAGTCCGCGTATATTTAACACCAATATCTCTTAAAATCCGTATAGAAACCAAATTTCTTGAGTGAGTGAGAGCGTCACGTAAACGCGTAGGGCCAAAAAATTTACCGCTATAGTTTTCTGGGCGCCATTGTCGTTCCAATCCTGCGTCATTGAACACAACAGGCGCATCATTGATTAATGTCGCAGGTGTGTAACCTTTGCTGAGGGCGGCGGAATACAAAATGGGTTTGAACCCAGAGCCGGGTTGCCGTTTAGCCTGATAGGCACGATTGAATTTACCAGAATAAAAATCGTAGCCACCGACCAAGGCGGTTAGCGCGCCATCGGCGGGGTCCATAGAAACAAAGGCGCCTGAAACATTGGGCACCTGAGCGAGTTCAAAGGTTTCGCTATCCGGTAGTTGACGAATACGAATTATATCGCCAGCTGCGAGAATGTCAGAGGGGGTTTTTGGCTGCTTCCCTTGTGCATTTTCATTGATATAAGGCGAAGCCCACTTCAGGTTTTCCCATGTGATGTCGATTGTCTTATTATCAGAAGTGATGGCCTGCAGGCTATCTTTTGAGAGAGAGATGACGATAGCCGGTTCAGTTTCCCCAATTTTTTGATACGAAGACAGCAAGGAGATGTCAAAGTCAGTTAAATTAATTTCATCCAAATTAATATGCCCTAGAACTCCTCGGTATCCGTGGCGTCGGTCATATTGGTGTAGGGCTTTTTTGACTGCCTGGTTAGCAGCGCGTTGGTGCGAACTTTCAAGCGTTGTATACACGTGCATACCATTACTATAGATTTCATCACCGTACATGTTATAAACTTCATTACGAACCATTTCAGCTACATAGGGAGCTTCAAGCTGAACAGAGGCGGAGTAAAGGCCCGCAGAAATGGGTTCAGCTATGGCCTGATCAAAATCACTTTGTGTAATATAGTTTAGCTTGAGCAGTCGGTTAAGGACATAGTTACGACGAGTCAGTGCTCTTTCTGGATTAGTAATTGGGTTGAAAGCAGACGGCGCTTTTGGTAGCCCGGCTATCATGGCCTGTTGTGCCAAAGAAAGTTCTTCTAGTGATGAGTTGTAATACACTTGCGCGGCGGCGGCAATGCCATATGAGCGGTGGCCCAAGTAAATTTTATTTAAATAAAGGCCTAGTATCTCCTGCTTAGAGAGCCGTTTTTCGATGACAAAAGATAAGAAAATTTCCCGTATTTTTCTAATGTAAGTTTTTTCTTTTGTAAGAAAAAAGTTTCTAGCAACTTGCATGGTAATGGTGCTACCACCCTGTTTTTTCTCGCCAGTAAGCAATAACTGTCCAGCAGCACGCAGTAGCCCGATAAAGTCGACACCTGAATGTTGAAAAAAATCCTTATCTTCAGCGGCAAGGAATGCATTTATTTGGGAAGAGGGGATGTCCTCATAATGAGTAGGAATGCGTTTTTTTTCTCCAAACTTGGCAATAAGCAAGCCATCACGGCTGAAGATGCTCATAGGCGTTTGAAGTTGAATGTTTTTTAATGCATTAACATCGGGGAGGGATGGAATAATTGATAATTTTATATATAGAGCAGCGATTGCAACGATAAGCAAACTGAACATAAGGGCCAGCATAAGAGCTTTTCTATAATAAGAGTGTGTGTCAGCTTGTTTATTCATTCCGTTTCTATGTGTGAAAGTAGAGAGTGATCCAAGTAATAGGGTATCATTGTAAATAGCATTGTGAAGGAAATCACATTAACCTAGACTTAATAGACGTAATCTGAATAAAAAAATCACATAAATTTTAAACCAAGGCTATACTCTAACTAAATAGTGTTAGTTGTTGATTTTTAGCTTGATTTGGTTATATTTAAATTTATGCAAGCGTTCTTGAAGAGTTTAGTAACGGGAACGAATAAAGAGAAGGGAAACTAAGGATGTCTTTTTTCAAACTAATAACCCAAATGTTTTGGGTGTTGATATCAGTTCATCGGCTGTAAAGCTTATTGAGCTCAGCCGGCACGGCTCTCGCTACCGAGTGGAAAGTTATGGTGTTGCGCCTCTCCCTGAGAACGCAGTGATAGATAATAACTTTGCGGATATCGAAGCGATTGGACAAACGCTTACAACGGCTATTGACCGTTCAGGGACAAAGTTAAAGCAGGCGGCCTTGTCTGTTTCAGGTTCGGCAGTGATTACCAAAATTGTGACGATACCTAAGCCAGATGGTGAAGATGAGCTTGAGGCGCAAGTGGAAATGATTGCTGACCAGTATATTCCTTACTCACTTGATGAGGTCAACTTAGACTTCAGCGTCATTGGCCCAAATGACAAGAACGCTAGTATGATAGATGTGCAATTAGCGGCATCAAGACGTGAAAATATAGACGATCGAGTTGCGGTGTTAGACTTGGCGGGTTTGAAGGCTAAGATTGTTGATGTTGAATCGTATGCGCTAGAAAATGCCTATGGGCTACTTCAAGGCTCTTTGCCAGATTATGGTCCGGATGCAACGATTGCCATTGCTGATACAGGCTCAATGGTAACAACCCTCAATATAATCCACAAAAATAAAGTGATCTATTCTAGAGAGCAAGGCTTTGGTGGAAAACAATTAACTGAAGAGATTCAGCGCCGTTATGGGCTTTCTTACGAGGAGGCTGGGATGGCTAAAAAGCATGGCGGCTTACCAGATAGTTATATAACAGAAGTTCTAGACCCATTTAAGGACGTAATGTGTCAACAAATCGGTCGCTCACTACAATTTTTCTTTTCTTCCAGTGCTCAACATAGTGTGGACCATATAGTGCTTTCTGGTGGAACGTCCTCATTATTAGGCGTTGATGCTTTGTTGGAAGAAAAATTAGGAACACCGGCTACCGTGGCGAATCCATTTTCTCAGATGACATTAGCTGGGAAAGTGAAAGCTCAAGCACTGAGTAACGATGCACCAGCAATGATGATTGCAACGGGTCTTGCATTAAGGAGTTTTGATTAATGGCTAAAATTAACCTTCTTCCATGGCGTGAAGAACTGCGCAAACAACGGCAAGTTGATTTTTTAATCTGGTTAGCTGTGGGTGTATTTGTTTCTGTTCTGGTGATGGCGGATATGCACTTTTCGATAGAGGGGCTTATTGAGACACAGAACAATCGTAATCGGTTTATACAAAATGAAATATCTGTCTTAGATAAAAAGATTAAAGAAATTCAAGCACTGGATAAAACAAAAAGTAAACTGCTTGCTCGCATGGAGGTTATTCAACGTTTGCAGAGTAGTCGGCCGGAAATTGTACATATGTTTGACCAATTGGCAAAAACGGTGCCAGAGGGCGTTTATCTAACTAAATTCAATCAAGCTGGGAAAAACTTGACCATCGCAGGTAATGCACAATCAAACACCAGGGTTTCTGCATATATGCGGAGACTAGAACAATCACCTTGGCTAAAAGGCACAGATTTGAATGTCATCCGGTCAAGAGGTATTGATGCAAATAGTTTTACCTTAAAGGTGGCCCAGGCTAAAGTTGGGGAGCCCACGGAGGGAGGGAAATGAATTTAAGTGAAATTAATTGGGACTTTAACGAGGCAGGCAATTGGCCGACCAGCATAAAAGTGGCTGCTATAGTATTAGTCAGTATCATTTTGATCGGCGGCTGGGTGTATTTTGATACGGTTGACCAATGGAATGGTTTAGAGAAAGTAGAAAAAAAAGAGCAGGCTTTAAAAAAAACGTTTGAACGGAAGCAGGCAAAAGCAGTTAATTTGGATGCCTATAAACAACAGCTGAGTGACATGCAGCAACAGTTTGGGGCAATGTTGCAGCAATTACCTAATAAAACTCAAATTGCTGATTTGTTGGTTGATGTGTCACAAGCGGGTTTAGCCAGCGGGTTGGAGTTTAGTTTATTTCAACCCTCGGGAGAAAGGCGGAAGGATTTTTATGCCGAAAAACCAATCAAATTGATTGTGACAGGTGATTATCATGAGTTTGGGGAGTTTGCTAGTAATTTGGCCGCCTTACCACGTATTGTAACGCTCCATAATGTATCGCTATCACCGTCAGGGAGAGGTGGAAAGATGACAATGAATGCGACAGCTAAAACATATCGTTATCTAGATGAGGATGATAAATAATGATCGACCTTAATCTAAAGAAACCGCTGAAACTTTTATTGCTTGTTTCACTTTCAATAACGTTATTAGGTTGTGTCAGAGAAGAGTTCGATGACTTGAAAGCCTATATTTCGCAAGTAAAATCAAAGCCAGCAACGCCAATTGAGCCAATGCCGGTTATTAAGTCCTACGAATCTTATAATTACGTTGCAGAAGGTCTACGAAATCCATTCGAAAAACTTGAGGAACCTCAAGTTTTAGAAGAAATGATGAGCGCTGAAGGGCCTGGGCCAGACTTAGAGCGAGAAAAAGAAGAATTGGAGGCGTACCCGCTAGATACATTACGTATGGTGGGGACGTTGTCAAAAGATGGTCAGCTTTGGGGTCTTGTTAAGGCGAATGATGGCGTGATCCATCGTGTCCAAGCTGGGAACTATTTAGGCCAAAATTACGGCAAGATTACTGGGGTGCAAGAGCAACAAATTGATCTTGAAGAATGGGTCGCTACAACGACAGGTAAGTGGCGCGAAAGAGAAGCTTCTTTGGCTCTCGTAGAATAATGAAGAGAGAATTGATAATGAGACATGTAAATAAGGGAAAATTCATGCACAAGTCAAATACAAGTGGATGGGGCATAGCAAAGAGTAAGAATCAGTTGTTGAAGGGAATGCTTGCCATGGGGTGTTGGGTTTCAATGTCCGTAGCATCTGTGCAGGCAGCTGTATTGGAAAACATTCAATTTTCTGGGCTGCCTGGCAATAAAGTGCAGCTTGAATTGTCATTAGATTCAGCGCCTGACCAATTAAAAAGTTTCAGTACCGATAACCCTGCTCGAATCGCTATAGACTTATTAGGCGTTAGTAATGGAGCAGGTAAAACCACGATTCCTATCAATATCGGTAAGGCTGTTAGCGTGAGAGCCTTAGAGGCAGGTGGAAGAACACGAGTGGTTCTTAACCTTAATGATGCCGCGCCTTATGCAACCAAAGTGGTAGGTAATAGTGTGTTTGTAACGTTAGGCAATGTCACCAGTGCACCGATCATTAACGGCCCAACTTCAACGACAGCTCAGTCTGCTGAAAAAGCGGTCAGCGGGATAGATTTTAGGCGAGGCGAAGAAGGTGAAGGTCGGGTATTGGTCAGCCTTACAAACACATCATCTGTTGTAGATGTTAAGCAAGAAGGTGACAAAGTCATCGTTGATATTCATGATACTGGGTTACCGCAAGAATTAGCGAATAGGCTTGATGTCTTGGATTTTGCAACGCCTGTAAAGGCGATTGATGTGATGCCAGCCGGTGCTGATACACGATTATCTATATCGGCGGTAGGTCAATATGAATTCTTGTCATATCAAATGGATGAGCTTTTAACGATTGAATTCAAACCACTGACAAAACAAGAACAAGAAGAGTTGGCTGCGGAGAAATTCCCATATACAGGGGAAAAACTATCTTTGAATTTCCAGAGTATAGAAGTGCGTTCTGTTTTACAGCTGCTGGCTGATTTTACAGATATGAACTTAGTCGCCAGCGATTCTGTTGGAGGCAGTGTTACGTTAAGGTTAAACAATGTGCCGTGGGATCAAGCACTGGATATTATTCTAAAAAGTAAAGGCCTAGCAAAACGAATTACTGGTAATGTCATGATGGTTGGGCCGCAGGCAGAAGTAGCTGCACAAGAAAAGCTGGAACTAGAGGCGAAAAAGCAAGTGGTAGAACTTTCACCATTGTTAACAGAGTTTTTTGAAATTAGTTATGCAAAAGCTTCGGATCTCGTTAGCATCTTAAAATCTACCGGCGGAAGAGGTACCAACAACTCGGATACAAAATTAATTTCTAATAGAGGCGGGGTCTCAGTTGACCAAAGAACGAATACCTTATTGGTCCAAGAAACAGCTGAAAAGCTGGTAGAAATTCGTCGCATTATCGAACGTCTTGATCGCCCTGTTCGCCAAGTGATGATTGAGTCTCGAATTGTTATTGCTAATGATGATTTTACACGTGATTTAGGTGTACGGTTTGGTTTAAGTGGGATAGACCAAAGTAATGATTCAATTTCAGTTGCTGCTGGTGCGCTTGGAAATGGGGTTGAGGTTGCTGGAGGCAACATCTTTGATGTGGACGGTAGTGAAGGCTTGTTAGTTGACTTGCCAGCAGCCTCACCTGCTGGAGCCATTCAATTTGTTGTTGGAAAGATTGGAAGTTCATTGCTACAGTTAGAGCTATCAGCACTGCAAACTGAAGCTAAGGGTGAGGTTATCTCAAGCCCTCGAGTGATTACGTCTGATCAAATTGAAGCAGAAATTAGTCAAGGTGTAGAGATTCCTTTTCAGGAAGCATCTTCATCAGGTGCGACTTCAACCAGCTTCGAAGAAGCAGAACTCAGTCTTACCGTCACACCCAGGATCACACCGGATGACAGAATTAATCTTGAGTTAAATATAACAAAAGACTCACCAGATTTTTCTAATGTACAGCCCGGTGGCGTCCCAATTAATACGCAAGAGGTTGATACAACGGTATTGGTAAATAATGGTGATACGGTCGTTTTAGGAGGTATTTACGAGCGCTCAAAAGATCATAGTGTGCGAAAGGTTCCTTTCTTTGGAGACTTACCGGCTGTCGGTGTTTTGTTTAAGAAGGACTTTAAGCAAGACAATAATCGAGAGTTATTATTCTTTATTACACCTAAAATTTTAAAAGATAATTTAATAGTAAATTAGTCAGTCAATAATGGCGCTATAAAACGGGGCTTTGCCCCGTTTTTTTTTGAAATTTTTCTTTGAGTAATCGCTGACCTTAATGGGTTGGCAATGATCATGATATAGTTCCAAAAATGCAAAAATAATTTGAGCTGATGTCTAAAAAAAATAATATTTACCTTATTGGGCCGATGGCAGCCGGAAAGTCCACCATTGGGAAATTGTTAGCAAAGCGACTCAATATGGAGTTTTACGATACGGATGCTGAAATTATTAGCTGTACAGGGGTTGAGATATCGTTAATCTTTGAGCTGGAGGGTGAGGAAGGATTTAGAGCGCGCGAAACGAATCAACTTCAGTTACTTTCAAAACTAGATGGCGCCGTTGTGGCAACAGGCGGTGGTATTGTATTAAAAAAGATTAATCGAGACATTTTAAAAAAAACGGGGCGGGTTATTTATTTGCAATGCTCAGTAGAGCAGCAACTAAGCCGGACAAAGTTTGATACGAAAAGGCCTTTGTTACAAATAGACAATCCAAAAAAAAAGTTGGAGGAGCTCATGCAACAAAGGGCGCCTTTATATGAATCCTTAGCAGATGTTACAGTTAGTACGAACAAAACAAGCAGTAGAAAAGTTATTTCTAGCATAATCAGGCAATTAAGCACTCAATGAACAGTAAATTAGACACCTTGGAAGTCGCTCTTGGGGAGAGAAGTTATCCAATATATATTGGCCATGGTTTATTAAATGAGGCTCATTTGATTGAGAAACACATTGCTTCCCGCCAAGTAATGATTGTAACGAATGAAACAATTGAGCCGTTGTATTTACAGCAATGTATCAAGCAGTTCTCAGATGGTTTTGACGTTAACGCGGTCGTGCTACCAGACGGTGAGCGCTATAAAACGCTGACCTACCTAAACAAAATATTTGATTCACTGCTGGAGAACAAGTGCAATCGTCAGGTGACCCTAATAGCATTAGGGGGTGGTGTAGTGGGTGATATGACTGGTTTTGCAGCGGCCAGTTATCAACGAGGCGTGAATTTTATACAAATACCGACAACATTACTTTCTCAGGTGGATTCGTCAGTTGGTGGAAAAACAGGGGTTAATCACGCCCTGGGCAAAAACATGATAGGGGCTTTTTATCAACCAAAATGTGTTGTAATCGATACGGCTGTGCTGTCTACATTACCTGACAGAGAGTTAAGTGCCGGATTAGCAGAAGTCATAAAGTATGGTGCAATTTGTGATATTACTTTTTTTGAATGGCTTGAGAAAAATATGGAGCACCTACTTGAGCGAAATGCTGCTGCATTAACATATGCGATAAAAACATCGTGCATGAAAAAAGCCGAAGTTGTTGCGAAAGATGAAAAAGAATCGGGTGTTCGAGCGACCCTTAATTTTGGTCATACCTTTGGGCATGCGATAGAAACACATATGGGCTATGGTGAATGGTTACACGGAGAAGCGGTTTCTGTCGGTATGTGCTTAGCGGCGGATATGTCAGAAAGCTTGGGGTGGATTTCCTCGAGCGATAGTTCGCGTGTGAGGTCCTTATGTTTGCAAGCTAATTTGCCCGTTGATTTGCCAAAGGAAATGAAAGCACCTGATTTCTTAGAACAGATGAAAGTCGATAAAAAAAATGTGTCTGAATCCATTCGTTTGGTCTTATTACAGAAACTGGGAGAGGCCGTGATTTATGATTGCCGAGACGAGACCCTTATCAGTGAAACGATTGTAAGAAATCAGTAGCTCTCTTATTGAATAGGGTTAAAAATACAGATAAACCTGAGAATAAAATGACCGAGTTTTTTCCAGCAGAAAGACAAAGCCGCCTTGATTTGTTGTTGCATCTTCTAGCTAATACAAGGCAGACAATTTTGCTAAGAGGGCCTGAGCAATCAGGTAAATCTTATTTTGTTCGGCAGTTAGAAAAACAGTTAAATGATACCGATTTGTTTGTATTAGTGACGGCCACTGACTTAATTAATGCAGCCATGCCGTTGGATGTTTTAACAGATGCCTTTGATCACTTGGAAGGAAATAAAAAACAGCTGCTTGTTCGTTTAGAGGCCAGTTCGAGGGCAGGCAGGAAGGTGATTGTCTGTATTGAAGATGTGCATGAATTAGAGGCAGCACACTTTGATTTTCTGTTTCAGCTGTCCGACAATTATAATTGTCTTCATATCTTGTTGACCTCATCAGATAATTTAGGTGAATCGGTAGAATCTCGTTGTCAGTTAATGGGTTTGGAGCCATTGACTCAAAAGCAAACGTCAGAGTATGCGCGAATGATTGTCGCTAAAAAGGGGATAGATGTTGCTGACTTAGCGGGGTTTGACGAGGTGATTTTATTTATTGAAACCGGTGGCTTGCCCGGCAGAATTAATGATGTGTTGGAGCAAATGAGTCACCAGCCAAAGGCGATTGATGATAAGGCTCCGCAACAAGTTAAGCTTTTACCGTATATAGGGTTGGCCAGTATGGCAATACTAGTGACAGTAATGCTGATTTATTTTTTGTATCCAATAGAAGATGATCAAGCACTTTCCCCAGCCATCATAAAAAAAGCGGCCAGTGAAAAAAAAAATTAAACGTTTAGATGGCGCAGGCTTACGGCCAAATGATGCTGAACAACAGAAAATAAAACACCCAAACGAAGTTGTCGGAATCATTGACGATTCTCCTCTATTTTTACCGTTACCTGAAAAAACTCAAAAAGAAGCGGTTGTTGAACTAGACGGGCCTTCTAAAGAAAAAGAGAGAAAAATTGTTGAGGCAGAGCCGCTTATTACCAAGCCTGTTGCTGTAACACGAACAGACAAGAAGACACTTCCAAAGGAAGTCAGTCAGGTAAAGAAGTTAACAACCCTGGAAATTAACCACCGTTGGCTTAACAGCAGGGATAAAAATCATTTTACGCTGCAACTGCTGGGCGTATCAACCGAGGAGTCTGCAAGAAAATTTGTTCGTAAACATAAGGGTGTTGAGCCGCTTTACTACCTTCAAAGTCAGCGTAACGATGGACAATGGTTTATTGTTGTTTATGGCGATTTTGAAGGCGAGCAAAAGGTAATAGAAGCAACGCAAGCGTTACCCTTCTCATTAGCCAAAATTAAACCATGGCGCCGTAAATTTGAAGCCATTCAAGGAGATGTCCTTGTGGATGAATAAGGAGCGAAGTGTCTAAATTGAAAATATCCCATGTGATTGATATAATCTCTGGCCGATTTGCGTAAGCAAGTCATCCTTTCAATAATTAAGTACATAGGGTTAGCCGAGTGAAACAAACCTCAATCCCTCAAGCGGGTTTATATGACTCTGCGTTTGAGAAAGATAGCTGCGGATTTGGACTAATTGCGCATATTGATAATAAGCCAAGCCACTGGCTGGTTAAAACATCCATAGACTCTTTGGCTCGTTTGACACACCGTGGCGCAATTGCTGCCGATGGTAAATCAGGTGATGGGTGCGGCTTATTGCTTAAAACACCAGAAAAATTCTTTCGCTCAAAAGCAAAAGAAATGGGTGCAGAGGCAGCAGAATTATTTGCTGTTGGCATGGTGTTTCTTAATCAAGATGCTGAAAAAGCGGACTCTTCAAAAGCTATACTGAAGGAAGAAGTCGAAAAAGAAGGACTTACTGTCATTGGCTGGAGAACAGTGCCCGTTGACACGAGCGCCTGTGGTGAACAAGCGTTAGCAACACTGCCGGCTATTGAGCAAATTTTTGTTAATGCCAAAGCAGGCATGAACAATGCTGCACTGGATTGTGCTTTATATATTGCCAGGCGGCGTACAGAAAAACGTTTAGAGCAACATGACGATATGTTTTATGTGGCCAGTTTGGCTTCTAACGTCATTTCATACAAAGGCCTGGTGATGCCGGAGTTTTTGCCTGTCTTTTACCCCGATTTAGGTGACCCAGAGCTCGAGAGTTCGCAATGTGTTTTTCATCAGCGGTTTGCAACAAACACCTTCCCACAATGGCGCTTGGCCCAACCGTTTAGGTTCTTAGCACATAACGGTGAAATTAATACGATTCGTGGCAATAGAAATTGGGCGCAAGCGCGTAGTTATACGTTTGAAACGCCTTTAATTCCTAATATGGACGATATACGGCCCTGGGTTTCTTCGGTTGGTTCAGATTCAAACAGCTTAGATAATATGGTTGATGGGTTGATTGCGGGCGGCATGGATATTTTCCGTGTCATGCGCTTATTAGTCCCCCCTGCTTGGCAAAATGTCCATACGATGGACCCAGAATTACGTGCCTTTTATGAATATTCATCCATGCACATGGAACCATGGGACGGGCCAGCAGCTATCGTATTGACTGATGGGCGGCATGTTGCCTGCTGTTTAGATAGAAATGGTTTGCGCCCCGCACGCTATGTTATTACAAAAGACCGGCACATTACGTTGGCATCAGAGGTGGGTGTTTACGATTATAAGCCCGAAGATGTTGTCCAAAAAGGGCGTTTAAAGCCGGGTGAAATGTTAGCAGTGGATACAGAAGAAGGGCAGTTGATTAAGCCTGAAGATATCGATGAGCGTTTAAAATCACGTCAACCCTATAAAGCCTGGTTGGCACAACATACAAAAAAATTATGTACCGCAAGAAATGATGATCCGTTGACGGTCGCGCCTTTTGATAAAGCAACGCTAAAGGTGCATGAAAAGCAGTATCAGCTGACGTTTGAAGAGCGAGATCAGGTGCTTAAAGTCCTTGCTGAAGCAGGGCAAGAGGCAATTGGTTCAATGGGTGATGACATCCCCATGCCTGTTTTATCAAGAAAAGTTCGCAGTTTATACGACTATTTCAGGCAGCAATTTGCACAAGTAACGAATCCGCCCATTGATCCATTACGCGAGCAGGTCGTGATGTCTTTGTTGACGAGTTTTGGGAGAGAAAAAAACTTGTTTGAAGAATCTGCGGAACATGCACATCGCTTAGAAGTAGGGTCACCGGTATTATCGGCCTCAAAGTTTGAGGCGTTGTTGTCGAATACGGATGAATCGTATAAAAGTGCTGTCATTAGCCTGCAATATGAGGCATCAAACGTAGATCTAAAGTCAGCAATTGAGCAAGTCTGTTTGCAAGCTGAACAGAAAGTTCGAGAAGGTTATGTCATTCTGGTACTAAGTGATCGAGGGTTAGCCCACGACTTGATTCCGGTTCACGCATTATTAGCAACTGGCGCTGTCCATCACCATTTGGTGCAGGCAGGATTACGATGCCAAGCAAATATTGTTGTTGAATCGGCAACGGTCAGAGACCCTCATCACTTCGCAACACTCATTGGCTATGGCGCAACAGCAGTGTGCCCGTATCTTGCCTATGAGGCCTTAAATGATATGGTCGAAACCGGTGATATTTCAGGTATTGAGGAAGATAAACTGGCGGAAAATTACCGCAAAGGGATTAACAAAGGGTTATACAAAATACTATCAAAAATGGGTATTTCGACCATTGCCAGTTATCGCGGCGCACAATTATTTGAAGTAGTTGGGTTACAGTCAGACGTTGTTGACACCTGCTTTAAAGGAACGATCAGTCGAATTCAAGGTGCCGGGTTTGAAGCGTTAGAAAACGAGCAAAAACAGCTCTCTGAGCTAGCTTGGAATCCACGTAAAGGCACTGAACAGGGGGGGTTGTTGAAGTATGTTCATGGCGGTGAGTACCATGCGTATAATCCGGATGTGGTGAATTCGTTACAGCAAGCTGTTCGGTCAGGGGATATTAATCAATACCGCATTTATGCCGATAATGTCAATAATCGAGCACCTGTTGCCATGCGGGATATGTTCAAGTTGAAGCTAGATGAAACGCGCTCAATTTCGATAGAGGACGTCGAGCCGGCTGAGAAATTGTATAAGCGTTTTGATACAGCCGCTATGTCGCTGGGTGCGCTATCGCCAGAGGCGCATGAAACACTCGCCATTGCGATGAATCGCCTAGGTGGCCGTTCAAACTCAGGTGAAGGTGGTGAAGACCCGGCAAGGTTTGGCACGGAAAAATTATCAAGAATTAAACAAATTGCTTCAGGCCGATTTGGTGTTACACCGCATTATTTAGTGAATGCAGATGTGCTACAGATTAAGGTAGCTCAAGGCGCCAAGCCTGGAGAGGGCGGGCAGTTACCTGGTGATAAAGTCAATAAAATGATAGCGACTTTGCGGTATTCAAAACCAGGTGTCGCATTAATTTCGCCCCCACCTCATCATGATATTTATTCCATTGAAGATTTAGCGCAATTGATTTTTGATTTAAAACAAGTCAACCCAGAAGCGCTTGTGTCGGTAAAACTGGTTTCAGAAGCTGGTGTGGGGACAATTGCTGCCGGCGTGGCTAAATGTTATGCCGATTTAATTACCATTGCTGGCTATGATGGTGGAACCGGTGCAAGCCCATTGACATCCGTACGTTACGCGGGCGGTCCTTGGGAGTTGGGTTTAACTGAAACACACCAAACATTGTTGGCAAATGACTTAAGAAGTAAAGTTCGTCTTCAAACGGATGGTGGATTGAAGACTGGTTTAGATGTTATCAAGGCAGCTATTTTAGGGGCAGAAAGTTTTGGCTTTGGTACGGGGCCGATGATTGCCATGGGCTGTAAATACTTGCGAATTTGCCATTTGAATAATTGTGCAACGGGCGTTGCTACGCAAGATAATGTATTACGGATGAAGCACTATCACGGCGAAGTAGAGTATGTGATGAATTATTTCCGTTTCATTGCCCAAGAAGTCCGTGAGTGGTTAGCAAAATTAGGCTTTCAAAAATTAGAAGACATCATTGGTCGCACTGATCTATTAGAGCAGATTGAGGGGTTAACGGCTAAGCAGGCAGAACTTGATCTACAACCTATACTCGATTTTATCCCGGGTAACGAATCAAAAGTCCAGTATTGTATTACGCCACAAAATGACCCATTCGATAGTGCAGAATTTGCTGAAGCCATGGTTGAGGATGTGTTGCCGGCCATTGAAGCAAAGTCCGGCGGTACCTTTAACTATGAAATAGGTAATATTCACCGTTCAATAGGGGCTCGTTTATCGGGTGAAGTGGCTAAGCGTTATGGAAATAACGGCATGAATGATGCGCCGATCGACATTCGCTTTACTGGTTCAGCCGGTCAAAGTTTTGGTGTTTGGAATGCCGGTGGTTTGCACATGACACTTGAGGGCGATGCGAATGATTACGTAGGTAAAGGCATGGCGGGCGGCAAATTAGTCCTTAAATCTCCTAAAGACAGTGTTTTTAAAAGTCATGATTCAACCATCATGGGGAACACCTGCTTATATGGCGCGACCAATGGCAAATTGTTTGCTTCAGGGCTTGCAGGCGAGCGTTTTGCTGTAAGAAACTCGGGTGCGATTGCGGTTGTGGAAGGCATTGGAGACCACGGTTGCGAATATATGACGGGCGGTGTTGTCGTTGTACTAGGTGAAGCAGGCATTAACTTTGGTGCAGGCATGACGGGTGGTTTTGCCTTCGTGTTAGATGAGTCTCGTACCTTTGTAGACAGATACAACCATGAACTTGTCGATATCCATCGTGTGTATACAGAGTCAATGGACGCGCATTGTGATTATTTACGGTGTTTGATAGAAGAGTTTGTCGCCGAAACGGGCAGCGAAAGAGGTCAACGCATGCTTGATCACTTCGCAGATTACATCCAACATTTTTGGCTAGTGGCACCTAAAGCTGCTGACCTTAAATCCCTATTAGACTCGTTAAGCTCAGAAGCTGCTTAGCGTAAAGAGAAATAATAAGATGGCTAATAATTTTCAATTTGTAGAGGTGCCTCGCACAGACCCAGTAAAAGTTCCTGCGAACCAAAGAAAGCAAGAATTTAAGGAAATTTATGGTGAGTTTGATGCGAAGCAAGCAGCCGATCAAGCTGATCGTTGTTTGCATTGTGGTAACCCTTATTGTGAATGGAAGTGTCCGGTGCATAACTACATTCCAAACTGGCTTAAGTTGATTTCTGAGGGTAAAGTCATTGAAGCGGCTGAGTTGTCTCATAAAACAAATTCACTGCCAGAAATTTGTGGCCGTATTTGCCCTCAAGACCGTTTATGTGAAGGATCGTGTACGCTTAATGATGAGTTTGGTGCGGTTACAATAGGCTCTATAGAAAAATATATTTCTGATGAAGCCTTTAAGCAAGGCTGGAGACCTGACTTATCCGCCGTAAAAAGCACCGGTAAGCGAGTGGCAATTGTAGGCGCTGGACCAGCGGGTCTAGGCTGTGCAGATATCCTTGCGCGTAATGGCGTAAAGCCAGTGGTATACGATCGTTACCCAGAAGTGGGCGGTTTGCTAACCTTCGGTATTCCGCCGTTTAAACTGGAAAAGTCAGTTGTAAAAAATCGTCGTGAAGTGCTTGAAGGCATGGGTGTTGAATTTATATTAGACACAGAAATAGGCAAAGACATTCCGTTTGAGACACTTTTAGCTGATTATGATGCTGTCTTCTTAGGAATGGGAACCTACAAGTTTATGAAAGGCGGATTTCCCGGGGAAGATTTAGAGGGTGTCCATGAAGCGCTTCCATTTTTAGTATCGAACATTAACCGGTTGATGGGTCTGGAAGGCGTTAATACCATCATGGGTGATGAATTCATCGATATGGCTGACAAACGTGTGGTGGTGCTAGGTGGTGGTGATACAGCAATGGATTGTAACCGGACAAGCATTCGTCAAGGTGCATTAGAGGTTACCTGTGCCTATCGTCGAGATGAAGACAATATGCCGGGTTCACGCCGAGAAGTGGCTAATGCAAAAGAAGAGGGCGTCAATTTTCTTTGGAACAGACAGCCGGTAGAAATTGTCGGTACAGACAAAGTTGAAGGCATAAAATTGGTGACAACGGAGTTAGGTGCGCCTGATGAGCATGGGCGTCGAAGCCCTGTCGTTATAGAAGGGACAGAAGAAATAATTCCGGCTGATAGCGTGATTGTAGCGTTTGGTTTTCAGCCGAGTCCTTCAGCGTGGCTAGCCGATTTTGATATTAAACAGGATGATCGTGGCAGAATTATTGCGCCAGCTGATGGTTCATTTGGTTATCAAACGAGCAATGAAAAAGTATTTGCCGGTGGTGATATGGTGAGAGGTTCGGATTTAGTTGTTACAGCTGTTTATGAGGGGCGAGAGGCTGCACAAGGTATACTGGATTATCTAAACGTTTGACTCATACTGTTTTAACAGAGCAAAAGAGAGTATTAAGTAATGACGACGATAAAAAATGACCTAATACTCAGAACCTTACGCGGTGAAAAAACTGAACGCACACCAGTTTGGATGATGCGGCAAGCAGGTCGATACCTACCAGAATACCGTGCTACACGAGCTCAAGCCGGCAGTTTTTTAGACTTATGCAAAAATGCCGACTTAGCCTGTGAAGTCACTTTACAGCCATTAGAGCGCTACCCATTGGATGCGGCTATTTTATTTTCCGATATTTTAACCATTCCCGATGCGATGGGTTTAGGTTTATATTTTGAGGAAGGTGAAGGGCCTAAATTTGAAAAAACAGTGAGAACCAGCGCCGATATAGATAAATTATTTGTTCCCGATCCAAATCAAGAACTGCAATATGTGATGAACGCGGTTTCAACCATTAAACAAGGGTTGGGTGGGCGTGTTCCTTTAATTGGCTTTTCGGGTAGCCCGTGGACGCTAGCGTGTTACATGGTTGAAGGCAGTGGCAGTAAAAACTTCGCAAAAATTAAACGAATGATGTACGACACGCCTGAATTAATGCATCGCCTGCTGGCTATTGTGAGCCAGTCTGTTATTCGTTATCTGCAAGCACAGATAGAGGCGGGTGCGCAAATTGTGATGGTGTTTGATACGTGGGGCGGCAATTTATCCACCACAGATTATGAAACATTTTCCTTAGACTACAGCCGTAAAATTGCAAAAGCACTAACAGAAAGCCACCCAGACATTCCGAGATTGCTGTTTACAAAAGGTGCGGGCGTTTGGCTGGCGCCCATGGCAAAAGCGGGCTACAACGGGCTGGGTGTGGACTGGACAACAGACTTAGCGCTAGCGCGCGAATTAACGCAAGATAAAGTTATTTTACAAGGTAATCTTGACCCGACCAGTTTGTATGCCAGCCCAGAAACAATCCGCCAAAAAGTACGGGATGTGTTGGCCGATTATGGGCATGGACACCAGCATATTTTTAATTTAGGTCATGGTATTTTACCGGATATCAGCCCTGAGCATGTGGCAGCGATGATTGATGAAGTGCATCAAAGTAGTCCTGCCTATCATCAATAATTTGACCTTAAGACGTGTTTTAGCGTGATTGAAAAAAACAAACCGCGAGTTGAGATTGAGTATTGCACTCAATGCCGTTGGTTATTGCGTTCAGCTTGGTTGGCGCAGGAGCTCCTGACCACATTTGAGGAAGAACTCGGTGGAGTAAATCTGACGCCTGCTACGGGCGGAAAATTTGAAATGACCTTCTATGATGAATCAGGGCCACATGCGATTTGGTCGCGTAAAAAAGAAGGTCGGTTTCCCGAAGCAAAAGAGGTAAAGCAACGTGTTCGCGATGTATTGTGTCCTGAAAAACCATTGGGCCATTCAGACAAGAAATAAGTGACAGGATTTAAGAAGTAGAAGGCTTCTGCCGGATGACATAAAGAGCATTTTTCAACTGCTTAATTCTCATGGCATACTTTCTTATCTGACCTGCGGGCGATTGCTGAATGTCATCGAGCAGTTTTTCTGCTTCATTTAAACGTTTTAAACCGATCAAAGCATGCGCTTGCATCAGCCCAAAACGAGGGTTACTAGGGTTAAATTTAAGACCAGTATTAGCTACGCTGAGCGCATCGCTAAAACGGGCTTGTTTCATACGTATGGCAAATAAATGCACAAGGGCATAGTAGCGATGTGCCGCTTTACCGTTCGATTTATCTATTAACGCTTGAAGCCAGCTGGCGGCATCATCAGCTTTCGATAAACAGCGTTCATTGCCTGACATAACGCATTTAATGGCAACGTCTAGTGCACGAATACCCCACGCTCCCATCGGTTTATCATAAATAATTTTTGTAATGTAATCGGGGTTGGCTAATTGGATTGAACTTAGCTGGTTTTCAAATTGAGAAAAACTTTTTGGTGTGACCATGCTAAGGCTAATTAAAAAGCCAGCTTCTTCGGGGGACAGTTCCGCTGCTCGTAAATAATAAGCGTATGAGCTTTCAAAGTCTTTTTCGCGTTTACGCAATATTTCTCCACGTAAATATTGGCTGCTGGGCGAATCGGGGTGGTTTGTTGCCAAGCTTTCAATCAAGGATGATTCGCTGCTCCAATATTGTGCGCGATTGAAGGTACCAAAGCCTAAACAAAAAACAAGAGTGCCAATCAGTCCCGTGCGAATTAAGAGAGGCATTTTAGTGGGCAAGGCAAACAATAAGAGATAGGTTAGCGCAAGCAAGGGCCCTAATGCGGGTAAATAATTTCGGTGTTCGTGGATGATTTCTAGTGGAAATACTGTCGATTCAAGACTATGTCCGACAAGAAACCATAAAACAGCAAAGGCAAAAACAGGAAAGCGTTTTCGCCAATAGACCGATAAAATGAGCAGAACAATAATGCCCACAATGCTAGGCAAAGTTGTCCAAATAGAGAACAAATCAGAACTTAAAGGAAAATCGTCGTGGAAAAGGCCCATAGTCTGAATATTGGGCACGATAATCATGCTCAGGTAAAACCATAAAACACGGGGCTCAGTTAGCACGCGCTCTAAGAAAGTAAAAGGCCGTCCTCCGTAGCCACCCGTTATAAATGTTGGGTGCTGGTACCAATAAAAAAGGCCGGCGAGGATGGGCAGGCCAAGGAAAATTACAAAAAACCAGCGTACCGTTTTTTTCGATCGTTCCGTTGCAGGAAGCCGACTAAGCAGGGTCAATTCGAGCGCGCCAAGATACACTGGCAGTAAGACCGCATTCTCCTTGCAAGCTGTGCCAAGCACCGTGCCGGCTATTAACCCTAAACACATCAGCCATAAACCTTTGATGGGCTGTTTGATAATGGACAGCCGTCCAACAACATACAGACAAGTGCCCATCAACATAAATAGGGCCGCCATGCTGGTCATGCGCTGTACCACGTACAAAACGCTAGTGAGCAAAAATGCGTGCAAAGCCCAAATTAATGTGCCGGTAACAGCAAAGGCAACACGGGGGTTAGATAAGCGTGACTGTTTTGCCCAGCCTACATTGGAAATACTGGGCCAAAGCAACGTGAGTAGCCAAAAGACAAGGCCAGAATTAAGGCAATGAATGGCAATATTCGTTAATTTGAAATGCGCCGATTCAAACCCGCCCGCAAAATAATAATTAAGCCCGAATGAAAGCGCAGGGATGATACGTTTTAGAGGCCCACTTTCATTCGACAGGGTGGAGCGAATTATTTCGCGTTCATTAAGCTCGTGTATAGGCACATTTGGGTTTTCAAGAATATTCAGCTGATCATCAAAAACGAATGGGCCGTGCCAACCGGGGGCATAAACCAAAAAAACGATGACGCAACAAACGCTCCAAAGAAGCAATGGGGATTTAATCAGGTGCTTATGCATCAAACACCTGATTCGAAGGCAAAAGGAAAACGGCCAAGCGATTACACTGATTGATTATCGTGTTATTGCACTTCTAAAACAATACCGTCAGTCACAACAGGGTTTCCAGTATTGATATTTCTATCAATGACACCATCTGAATTAGTAAAGATACGCGATTGAGCAGACGTCGTGGTAGTCGATACTAAAGGCGTAAACTCACCACGTGAAAGCTGGTCTTCGCAACCGTTTTCAATGGCGTGATTAGATACGAAGTTTCTGCCAGTAACGTTGTCATCGACACACGAATTGTTCACGTCGTCGTGGTTGTCGGTATAGTCGGCATCAAACGCTAAGTCACCGCTTGTGGCGCCCGAGTTTCCAACATTTACATCAGGAACCCAGCCGGCTAATTCGGTCATATTCACTTCATAAAACGGAATACGATCTAACGGAACATTGGTTGCAGAATAGTTCACGCCCGGACTCAATTCGTTAAAAATGCCACTGGGTGGATAATCGAGATAAATGGCGCGTGCTTGGATTTGTCTCGCATTAGCGGAGCCAGTTGACGAATAAAATTTATGGTCTAACGTCGTGCTTGCAATCACATTAACAAAGTCGTTGGCAACAGTAGAAAATGACGAATCAACAGTGGTGAGGCTGTTGTATGCCGATGGCGAGTTATTGGTTTCAAGCGTTCCTCTAACTAAGCTGGTAACGTAAGCACTATATTCGGCAATGTTTAAAGCTTGTTGAGTGGTTGTCATTACGGCCAAACCATCACTGTCATTAAAATAAGACGCTGGAATAACGTTGAAGCCAATCATTTTCCAAGGATCAAAGAGGCGTAAAATGCCATCAACGCGTTTCATTCGGCATACTTTAAATGTTGTACTGCCTGCACTAACAACATCGTCACCATCACGACAACAAATGAAACATTCGTCTGCTTGGAGTTCACCGCCACTATTATCAACAACTGTTTTCGAAATAGTGTCTGTCCGTGTTGTGGTGACATCCACAATTTTTTCTAAGGTATCGTCCCAAGTGGTGTATCCATAAACTTGTTCCGAATTGTTGGTTCCATTTTTACAAAAACAGGCCAATGTTCTGAATTCCTCTCGCTTCACCGTATCAAGGCTTTGTGAATAGGTGACAGTTTCGAATTTAACCAACGTGCTGTCCCCTTTTTTACTGAGGTCAGGTAATGGTTTACTCGTTTCACGCTTAACACCGTCGACTGCAATGGTGATGGGGACAACATCTGGCTGTTGTTGCGGATCATACGGGATGACAGGCCCGTCATTGCCGGTCGGTGTGTTGCCACCGAGGGTCGTATTGCTGGGTGCATAAGCGTGAATAATGGAGTCGAAAGACACAACATTATTGGCGGATTCAGCGCTATCCCATTCAACTTTAATGCGAACCATTTTAAAGCTAGGATATGGGTCCCCATTGGGCGTTGTTGAAGCGGTGCTGTCTGTACCTGAAAAATAATAATCATTAACTTTCCAGCTGAGATCGTAATTAAGGTTACCAATGCTGTGTGTGCCCGAATCTAATAGGCCGCCTTCATTAGAAGCGATATGAACAAATGCTAAAGACACAGGGGAGCTAATGCCTGCCGACCAAGTATCAGCAACATCCGCGTCGGAAGTGGTAAGGTGTATAAAGCGTCTTAAATCATCTGTTTTTTGTTGAATAAGGTTGGTGGCTACCGAGCGTTGATGCGCGGTGGCCCCTCCTCGTAGCATCTCCGTTTGAAGTTTTGATACAGCTAAAATGCCAACACCTAAAATAAGCGTTGCCAACAAAATTTCAATAATTGAAAAGCCGCGTTGCAGTGTTGATGTTCTATGGTCCATTAGAGCCACCTATTTAATTAGTAAAGTTACGCCAACTGTATTTCAACTTGCTTAAAGTAGTGTTTACGGTGGGGTCCGTTAAACCTGCAATCACATTTGGGTCGTACACTTGTGTGTAACCACCAGCAGAAAGCTTTGAATTAGAATCAGTCACAATTGAGCCGTGAATTATCGGCCCACCGCTCAATTGGATGTCTGTTGTGCTCACCAAAATACCCCAAACATTATGATTTGAGTTGATTTTTAAAAGCCCGTCAACAACTAGAATAATGGGGTTGGTTCGGTCACCTATATCATCAGGAATGGTGCACGCGCCATCGATCCAGACCAGAGGTTTGCCAGCTAAATCAACGGTGTCTAGAGTGCTACAATCATCAAATCTGTGGCCTATGGCAATGGCACGTTGTCGCACTTCAGCTTGAGAAGCGCCATTGAAAACGTAACCGAACACATCGGCTGGAAAGTTGGTGGTATCTTCAAAAATATCATACCCAATGTCACTGTTTGAACTGAGAAAATCGTCGGTGTCGCAATCACAGCCCCCCCAGCCAGCGTTATTGGTTTCAGTTTCATCAAATTCTTCTGAACAAATGTCATCGCCATTTTTATAAGAACCTAAAGAGCAGGTTTGCCAGCTACCTGTGCCCGCACCGTCTAGCGAAGAAACCCACGCTGAAATGGGTACGCCATTTTTGTCGCCAGAATTAGGGTCTGCAACAATCGTAAAACTCCCGTTAATATCAATTACAGACGCCATGACCGGTGGAATCTCCCCCGGCGTCAGTAATGAGACTTGCGCATAAGAAATGATATTAGTGGCATCAGCTGTGCCATCTAAACTGCTACCTTTACCAACAGCGGTTAAGATATTACCCGCGCTTGCAGAGGTGGTAAATACTAAATAACTATCGCTCAGTATGTTGTTATCCAAAGAGGTCATGTAAGCAAGTGGTGATATTGTTGTTCCAGAAACAACGCTATACACCTTTTCATAGGCTGTTGAGCCAATTGTGCATGGAAAGGTATTTTGCAAAGCCGCGCTCGTTGTACAATCGGACCAATTAGCGCTAGTGCCTTCATAAAGCTCAGGATTTATATCGATAAACGCGCCAGCTTGATCGAGTGCTGCATCAGCCGCGGCTTTTGCTTCATTATGGCGGTACTCGTTAGCAGAAATACGTTGATCCATCACACCAACACGAGCGGTGAAAATAGTGATTAAGGTGACGCCGATTAATAGAACAATAGAGACTAATAGGGTGGCAACACCTTGTTGGTGTTTAATGTTTAATCGTTGAGACCTTTTTTTCATGATTAGTCCTTAGGATGGTCGTTCCGAATACGGATAGTTTCTTCAATGGTTCTACGCGGGTCATTAGCGGCGTTGCTGTGAGGTAAATCTACGGTGCCCACGAGCGTAATGGTGACGTCGTACACGCTAACGCCGGTTGTGGTCGTAAAAGCCGTATTACCCGATACGCCATTACTATTTACACTGCCGTTAGTAACAAAAGTAAGTGTGGTTATTTCCGCAATGTTTGGGTCAGTAATTGGTTGCCAGCTTCCAGTGGAACATCCTGTGCTTGTAAGAAAAGAGCCCCAATCAATTTTTTTATTTGCCTCATCTAATCTAAATCCATAATATTCAACTGCGTCTACAGAGCTATTTGAATTAATATCGTAAGAGTAGTTCGCACAGGTTGTTGTAAAATTCGTGCGATTCATAAATGTAGACGTAACCGGGAAGGCAGAATAACCTGCTCGTTTAAACTCGTCAGACATCAGTGACATTGCACCCCTTAGCTCTTGATTAAGGCGAATCATTTGTAAGTTTTCGGTACTAGAGCGAACATTTGTCGAAAAGACACTAATGATGACAGCAGTAACAAAGAGTCCTAAAACTAAGGCGATTAACATTTCTATCAATGTCAGTCCTTTGTATTTATGGGGAGCTTTAATTTTTAGCATGAAGGATATCCTCCAACAGCAGTGTCAGAGCATATTGTGACTCTACCTTGCAATGATGAAGTGATTTTGGCCGAAGCGCTCCCAATAGAAAAAGTGGTTGACCCAATCGGGTTGGCAAACCCTCTTAAAGCATCAAATTCAGTGTAGTCAAGCCCAAGAGAATAAGCCCATGTTGCGGACGTGTTAGGAAAATCATCAGCTTTAACAACTCGTTCTACGCCATCAATAGTGCAATCATTCGCGATTGTACAATCACAGGTTACCTCTTCTTTCATGCCATAGCACCAATTTGTGGTGCCTTTATTTTTGAAAGCTACGCGTATCACTTTATTTCTTTTTATCGTTTCTGTTTTTGCGAATAGCAAATCGCTGTGCAAAAGGTCTGTAGCGCCAACGATTTTTCTTCTTTCAAGAATTTCGAAGAAAGAAGGGGCTGCTAAAGCAATTAGAACACCTAAAACAACCACCGTAATCAGTAGTTCAATAAGGGTAAAACCGGACTGAGATTTTTGACGTTTAAAATCCATGTTTTTAATATCGTTTTCTAGGACTAAAATTATAGTATTAAAAGTATGACATACAAGGTGCAGATAGACCGTTTATCGTTTGAAATTAGCCGTTTATCGTTTTGTGTGCTACTTTTGATGTGAATTGTTTAATGATGCCGAAAGGCAAGCGAAGGAGTACGTGAAATTATGCGACGTAAGTATCAAGAAGGCATTACCTTAATTGAGCTTTTAATTGTGGTTGTTATTATTGGCGTTTTGGCAGCGATAGCTATGCCGGCCTATCAGGATTACGGTAAACGTGCACGCCGCGCGGATGCAAAGCACGCGCTGTTAGAAATTCAGTTAAATCAAGAAAAATGGCGAGCGAATAATTCTAGTTACTCGTCGACGTTGTCTGATGTTTGGGGAGGAGGCGCAACACCCACGACATCATTAGACGGGTATTACACGTTAGCGGTGTCAGGCGGCACGGCAACGCAGTATTCAGCTGAAGCAACACCGACGGGTATTCAAACAGGGGATGATTGCGGTAAATTTGCCATTGATGTGAATGGAGAAGACAAAACAAGCACGTCTGGGTATGCGACAGAGGCTTGTTGGGAACGATAAATCATCTAAGTCTAGATTAAAAAGCCGGTCATTTGATGGGCTTTTTAATCTTTATGGAAGCCTTAAAGGTTGGCTATCCGTCATAATTATCAATTAACTCCATTCCATCGTCGTCATCGCCATCGCCTTTAAAAGTTGCTTTCTTTTCGGCATCACCGAGTTTGATCATGAGACGTACTTCGTTGGCTGAATCGGCATAGTTTATAGCGTTTTCGTAGCTAATGTCGCCACTTGCATAGAAATTATATAAGGCTTGGTCAAACGTTTGCATGCCTTGCTCAGTTGAGTTTTTCATCAATTCTTTTAGTTTGTGAATATCCCCTTTTCTGATGAAGTCGGAGGCAAGTGGTGTATTTAGCATAATTTCAATAACGGCTTTTCTGCCTTTGCCATCAATGGTTGGAACGAGCTGTTGCGCGATCATGGCCTTTAGGTTCAGCGATAAATCCATAAACAATTGTTTGTGTGCTTCTTCAGGGAAGAAGTGAATAATCCGATCGAGTGCTTGGTTAGCATTGTTGGCGTGAAGGGTAGAGAGACATAAATGGCCTGTTTCGGCGAAGGTCATGGCATGTTCCATGGTTTCACGTGACCGAATCTCACCAATAAGAATAACGTCTGGCGCTTGCCGCAAGGTATTTTTAAGCGCTACCTCATACGATTCCGTATCAATACCAACCTCACGCTGAGTGATGACGCAGCCTGCATGTTCGTGAACATATTCCACCGGATCTTCAATAGTGATGATGTGGCCTGAGCTATTTCTATTTCGATAACCAATCATCGCGGCTAATGATGTGGATTTGCCGGTGCCTGTTGCACCCACAAAGATAATCAGGCCGCGTTTGGTCATGGCCAGTTCATCTAAGATGGGGGGTAAGTTAAGTTCCTGGGATGTTGGAATGCTGGTTTCAATCCGGCGTAAGACCATACCGGCATCATCTTTTTGAATGAAGGCGCTGACACGAAAGCGACCAATATCTGGGCGTTGAATGGCAAACTGACATTCTTTGGTTTCTTCAAATTCTTTTTTTTGATCCTCGGACATGATGCTTTTAACAATGTCGAGAGATTGGCTGGCGCTTAGCCGTGTTTTAGAAACCTGCTGTAGCGCGCCGTTTACTTTTATTGTTGGAGCCCAGCCCGAAGTAATAAATAAGTCGGATGCTTTTTTATGAACGACCAATTGCAAAAGTGCATCAAAGTCCATTTTTATCTCCTTTTAGCTAAAAGCTTTTTTGTCAGCGGCTTTCATTCTGGCGTCTTGTCTTGTAATAATGCCAGCTTGAACAAGCTCGGTTAAGTGTTGATCGAGGGTTTGCATGCCTTCTTTTCGACTGGTTTGTATGGTGGAGTACATTTGGGCAATTTTATCTTCTCGAATGAGGTTCCGGATAGCCGGGGTGCCGGTCATGATTTCCCATGCAGCCACTCGTCCACCGCCTATCTTTTTCATGAGTGTTTGTGCGATAACAGCGCGTAATGATTCTGAGAGCATAGAGCGTACCATGCCTTTCTCACCTTCTGGAAACACATCAATAATACGGTCGATCGTTTTGGCCGCTGAGCTGGTATGTAACGTACCAAACACTAAGTGACCCGTTTCGGCGGCTGTTAAGGCGAGTCGAATAGTTTCTAAATCACGCATCTCACCCACTAGAATAATGTCAGGGTCTTCACGCAGGGCAACACGTAAGGCCTCACTAAAACCGTGGGTGTGTTTGTGCACTTCACGTTGGTTGATGAGGCATTTTTTGCTTTTGTGCACAAATTCGATTGGGTCTTCAATGGTCAGAATGTGCTCATAAACATTGTTATTTTTATAATCCATTAAGGCAGCAAGCGTGGTGGATTTTCCAGAGCCGGTAGGCCCTGTGACCAACACAATTCCACGGGGGACGTTGACTATTTCTTTAAATGATTGAGGGCAGTTTAGGTCTTCCAGTGTCAGGATATCAACAGGGATGGTTCTAAAAACAGCCGCTGCACCACGGTCCTGATTGAACGCATTCACTCGAAACCGTGCGGTGCCAGGCAGTTCAAATGAGAAGTCAACTTCCAGAAACTCTTCAAAATCACGGCGTTGTTTGTCATTCATGATGTCGTAAATCATCGCATGCACTTCTTTATGTTCAAGTTCCGGCATGTTGATACGACGAATATCACCATCGACTCGAATCATGGGCGGTAATCCCGCTGAAAGGTGTAAATCAGAGGCGTTGTTTTTTGTGCTAAAGGCTAATAAATCTGAAATATCCATGTTTGAAATCCGTTTGCCCTACAGAGCTAAGTTGTTTGTATAATGAAGCCAGCTAGAAAGTAACACCATCGTTGGTACTTGTAAATCCAGCCATCACTTTAAAGTATAGACAGGATTTTAAATAATGCTTCCTTTATTACAGCGATATTTTGCACAACGCGAGCTTATAGAAAACCTGGCCAGTCAGCATCATTCGCCCGTTAAGTTGTTAGCAGTGAGTAAAACGCGTCCAGCGACAGAGGTGATGACGTTATACAAAGCCGGCCAACGTGATTTTGGTGAAAATTATTTGCAGGATGGGTTGAAAAAACAGCGTTTGCTACCCCATTTTGATATTACTTGGCACTTTATTGGTCCTATCCAGTCGAATAAAACGCGGGATATTTCGCGATACTTTAGTTGGGTGCATAGCGTGGATCGTTTGAAAATAGCAGTGCGACTCAATCAACAGCGACCGGTTAACCAGCCACCTTTGAATATTTGTTTGCAGGTTAATATTGACGAAGAAGAAAACAAGTCAGGGTTTAGCTTAAAGGAGTTGATTGGTGTTATTGAACCAATGTTAGCGCTAGACAATATACAATTACGAGGGTTAATGGCTATTCCTAAAGCCGAAAAATCGGTGAGTGAGCAACGGACATCGTTTAAAAAACTGGCGGATGTCCAAGCTGAGATTAATCGGCGTTTTAATTTGGAGCTGGATACATTATCCATGGGAATGAGCGCCGACTTGGAATCTGCTATCGCTGAAGGTTCAACCATGGTACGAATTGGCACAGCCATTTTTGGCGAACGGCTAAAAAGTGCGGTTTAATGAGAGACATACGTTTAAATTTTAAGTGAGATTATGAAGAGACAAAAAATAGGGTTTATTGGCGGTGGAAATATGGCAAGCAGTTTAATTGGCGGGCTTGTGAGTAATGGCTATCCGGTTGATAAAATCACCGTTTTGGATTTAGACGCCAAAAAACTGGCTTATTTGGGTGAAACATTTGGTGTCAATGTGACTCAAGACATGGGTGCTTTAGCGACCCGCGTTGATGTGTTGGTATTAGCCGTAAAGCCACAAAATATGCAACGAGTGGCTGAAGGCATGGCGCCGTTAATCAAAGAAAAGCCACCGCTCATTGTGTCTATCGCAGCAGGTATTCGCGTGCAGGCACTTGAAAAATGGTTGGAGAACCAGTTGCCAGTGGTGCGCTGTATGCCGAATACGCCAGCACTCGTTAAAACAGGGGCGACGGGTCTTTTTGCAAATGCTCAAGTGAGTAGCGACCAAAAGGATCAAGTGGAGTCATTGTTACGAGCTGTAGGGCTAACGGTTTGGGTTGATGAGGAAAATGAACTTGATGCGGTGACGGCTTTATCTGGCAGTGGCCCTGCTTACTTTTTTATGATGATGGAAGCACTAGAAGCCGCTGGAATAGAGGCTGGATTAACTCAAAAGACTGCGCAGTTATTAACACAGGAAACAGCGTTGGGTGCCGCCAAAATGGCTCTGGAATCCAGTGAGTCGGCCGGTGTTTTGCGCCAAAGAGTGACTTCACCGGGTGGCACAACTGAGCGTGCGATTGGGGTTATGGAAAAACACCAGTTGAGAGAAGTTTTTCGTAAGGCCGTGTTAGCGGCTAAAGAGCGTTCTGTAGAATTATCAGATGAGTTAGGAGGCAGCTAATGCCTGCGGGATATCTATCTAACCCTTTGATGCTTATTCTTAACACCCTTGTGGGTGCCTATATTTTTGTATTGATCGTTAGGGTGTTGCTGCAATACACAGGGGCAGATTCGCGTAACCCGGTGTCTAGTTTTATTAATAAGCTAACACGGGTGCCTTTAAAAGCCTTGAAACCCATTTTTCCAACCGTTAAAAATATTAGTTTAGCGGCGGTTGCTTTAGCCTTAATGTTGCAAATGGTTTTGGGTTTTCTTGCCATGGGGGGCGCGCCGAATATCTGGGTTGTTTTCATCTGGAGCTTGGCGGAGCTGATTGACAGTCTCATTAATGTGTTCATTTACAGTATTTTTGCAGTGGTCATTATCAGTTGGATAAACCCCGGCTCATATAATCCGGCTGTAGAGGTGTTGCACAAAATAACGGAACCGGTTTTGAAGCCGTTTCGGCGATTGATTCCTCCCGTCAGCGGGATGGATTTGAGCCCGATTGCCGCCTTACTGGCGTTACAGGTGTTGAAAATGTTATTGATCCCCCCTCTTTTTGCTTTAATTTAACGGTTTTTTATAAAAATTGGTGCAATTGAGTGGCTAAAATTTGTGTTCTATAAAACGTCTCCTCACTGTGCTAACCGTCACATTTCTTATCAGATTTATTTAATTATTCAACTATACTCAAAGAAAACGTTTGCCAAATAAACGTCTTGAACAGGGGTGGTTAATATATGAATCTTGATACGCAACTTCGTAACTACGACTTGTGGAAGCAGTCGATGTCTCATTGTATTCAGGCTTATCAGCATTGGCTGGACGAGGCGGGTCTCGGTGACAGTGAAACAGAGTTGATGTTATTTAAAAATTTACAGTTGCTTGAAAAAGATAATATAACGATTGCTTTTGCAGCAGAGTTTTCACGTGGCAAGACAGAGCTGATCAATGCGTTGTTTTTTTCATCGGCAGGCATGCGTTTGCTACCTTCGAGTCCTGGCCGCACAACGATGTGCCCCACAGAAATTTTTTACGATGCGAAAGAAAAGCCTTATCTTCGCTTGTTAGACATAGAAACGCGTTCCAGTGACCAGACAATAGAAGATTATAAAAAAGAGCCTAAGCGTTGGACACATATAGAGTTAGATTGTGATTCGCCGGAAGAAATGCAAGAAAGCTTTTTAGAGTTACTAAAGACGAAGCGAGTGAGCACTGAGCAGGCAAAAAAATTGGGGCTTGCCAGTAAGGAGGTTGAGGGCGAGATCGATATTCCTGCGTGGCGACACGCTTTGATCAGTTTTCCTCATCCATTATTAGAAAAAGGACTAACGGTACTCGACACGCCCGGTTTAAATGCTTTGGGCAGTGAGCCAGAATTAACCTTGAGTATGTTGCCTAATTCTCAAGCCATGATTTTTGTATTGGCTGCAGATACCGGCGTTACTCAAAGTGACATGGCAATGTGGGAACAACATATACAGGTGTATAGGAACAAGCACCCGCATGGTTTAGCGGTGGTGCTTAACAAGATTGACACGCTCAATGATGAACTGATGACGGATGATGATTGGGTGCAGTCTATTCATAAACAAACGTTGGAAACAGCTCGTTTGTTAGAGCTGGATGAGCAGAGTATTTTTCCTTTATCCGCCAAGCAAGCCTTGGTCGCTAAAATTAAAAGCGACGCAGCCGGGCTATCAAACAGCCGTTTATCTAGCTTGGAAAACTTTTTGTCCGACAGAATTTTAAGTTCACAAAAAGATATTCTTCAGCACAAAGTGATTGATGATGTTGTGGAGAATATGGAGTTAGCGAGCAACTCAATCAATAACCGCCTGCAAAACGCAAAGATTCATAGGGATGAATTAAACGGTCTTTGTAGTAAAAGCGAGGAATCGACCGCTGAGTTACTGTTAGAAACGAGACAGGAGCAAACGGTCTATAATAAAAATTTGACGCACTTGAAGACGAGTCAGCATATTTTTCATACACAAATTACGGATTTACTCGACGTTGTTAACCCTGACAAGGTATCGAGAATAGTTGCTGATGGGCGAGATCAAATGATTAAAAGCTGGACAAGCGTGGGCATTCGACAGGGTATGAAAGGTACGTTTGAAGGGCTTCATTCACTATTGGATGAGACAGTAACGACAACACAAGCCAGCGTTAAGTTGTTGAATGCAATTTATAAGCGTTTTAAAGATGAGCATCATATTGATGTTGAGCAAACGAGTGGTTTCGATATAGCGGTGTATCAGCACCAGCTTGATCAATTACTTAAGGAGGGCTTGGAGTTTAGCACCAGTTCCTCTGCAGCGTTAACGGAGCAAAATACATTGGCTAAGCGATTTGTTGATACAATTGGTGGGCGAGCGCTGTCAATTTTTCAGCAAGCAGAAGCCGATGTTAAACGCTGGAAATCAACGGCGTTAAGTAACTTAATTAGAGAAGTTAATGAACAGAAAGCTTTTGTGGAAAGTAGATTGGACAGTCTGCGCGATGTTTCTGCGAGCCGTGAAGAATTAGAGAAGAAAATTTCTGAAAATAAAGCGTTAGAAAAGGAGTTGATGGAACAGCTGGCGAGCCTTCAAACGATTTTTAATGAGATAAAATCGCCGGAAATTTCGGCAGAAGACGCGATGGGTTGTCGAGTAGCTGTTAATTAGCGTGATCCGCTATAAAGATAATATCCCAAACACCGTGTCCTAAGCGCAATCCTCGATTTTCAAATTTAGTTAACGGCCTGTGCGGTGGGCGTTCAGCATAGTCGCCTTTACTATTATTAATAAACCCAGCATGGGCGTTAAGAACCTCCATCATGTGTTCTGCATAATTTTCCCAATCAGTGGCGGCATGGAAACGTCCGCCTTTTTTTAGTTTCGAATGGATGAGATCCAAAAACTCAGTTTGAACAATACGGCGCTTATGGTGTCTTTTTTTATGCCAAGGGTCAGGAAAAAATAATTGGATACAATCTAAGCTATGGGGTGGGATAGCCTGCCGTAAGACTTCAATGGCATCCGTATCAAAGACGCGAAGATTGGTTATTTTTTTTTCTAAAACGAGGCGCAATAAATGCCCAATACCCGGACGGTGGACTTCAATGCCAATAAAATTCTTATCAGGATTATTTTCAGCCATTGCGACCAGACTTTCGCCATTGCCAAAGCCAATTTCAAGGGTGATGGGGTGGTCGTTATCAAACAGTTGGCTTGGTTGAATCCGTGTTGTTGAATCCAAACCAAACAATGGCCAGCCGGTCTTTAAAGCAGTTTCTTGCCCTGGCGTTAAGCGCCCCTCACGTTTAACAAAGCTACGAATACGCCGAAAGGGAGGTTTATCATCAAGCTGGGCCATATCACGTAGCTGCTAAGTTAAATAAGGCCATCAAGTGGTGATGAAGCCGAGGCATAACGGCGACGCGGCATGCGCCCAGCCAAATAAGCTTCACGACCTGCTTGTACCGCTTTTTTCATCGACGAGGCCATAAGAACGGGGTCATTAGCGTGAGCAATGGCGGTATTCATCAGAATTCCATCACAGCCCAATTCCATGCCAATAGCGGCATCAGATGCCGTGCCAACGCCCGCATCCACAATGATAGGAACGTTAGCATTTTCGATAATGGTTAAAATATTATAGGGGTTTCGAATACCTAAGCCAGAACCGATAGGCGCGGCCAATGGCATCACAGCAACACAACCCATTTCTTCTAAGCGTTTAGCAATAATAGGGTCATCATTAGTGTAAACCATCACGTCAAAACCCTCGTTGATAAGAATTTCGGCTGATTCTAAAGTGGCTGTGATATCAGGGAAAAGAGTTTTTTCGTCACCTAAAACTTCCAGCTTAACGAGTTTATGGCCGCCTAATAGCTCGCGGGCAAGACGACAGGTTCTTAAAGCGTCTTTAGCAGTAAAGCAGCCAGCGGTATTGGGCAAAATCGTATATTTGTCAGGCGATATCACATCCAATAAGTTGGGTTCATCTGGGTTTTGACCGATGTTTGTTCGGCGAATAGCAACCGTGACAATTTCGGCGCCGCTCATCTCGATAGCGGCTTGCGTTTGTGCCATGTCTTTATATTTGCCTGTTCCAACGAGCAATCGAGAAGAAAAGTCTTGTCCGGCAATCGTTAGGCGATCGGGCTGCCCCCCGCCGATGGCTTGTACTACTTCCACAATATCTCCCGGTTTAAGTTGAATATGACTGAACTGATCAGCTGGTTTTATCTCTTCATTCAGCTCAATGGCAATACGTTTGCCATATAACCCCATTTGATGTGTGAGCTGTTCTAGCGTTGTATCGTCATCACAGGAAAACGGTTCGCCATTGAGTTGAATCTCCATTGTCGTGTACCCGTTAATCGTTTGCTGTATCTATTTTGCTCTCACGCCGTTTGCGCACAGCACTCGCTAATTCTTCTAAGAGTTGCACGCTGCTGTCCCAATCAATACAGGCATCTGTGATGCTTTGGCCATAGGTGAGCTCTTGGCCGTCTACAACATCTTGGCGTCCGGCAACAAGATGGCTTTCGATCATGACGCCACTGATGCGCATGTCGCCACCCGCAATTTGTTTAGCAACATCGGCACCAACGATCATTTGCCGTTCATGCTGTTTGCTACTGTTTGCATGGCTGCAATCAATCATCATATGGACATTAACACCGGCTTTGCCTAATTCGTTGGCAGCGGCGTCAACGCTTTTCGCATCATAATTAGGCGTTTTGCCTCCACGTAAAATCAGGTGACAATCTTCATTGCCGGCTGTTTTAAAAATAGCAGATTGCCCTTGTTTTGTGACGGATAAAAAGTGATGGGGGCGAACCGCTGCACCAATCGCGTCAATAGCCACTTTAATGGTGCCATCTGTGCCGTTTTTGAAGCCAACCGGGCACGATAAGCCAGATGATAACTCACGGTGAGTTTGGCTTTCTGTCGTTCGCGCGCCGATGGCGCCCCAGGCAATTAGGTCAGACACATATTGCGGCGTGATGAGGTCTAAGTACTCTGTTGCGGCGGAGACACCTTGGGTATTCAAGTTTAATAATAATTCACGCGCTGTATGGAGGCCTTTATTAATATCAAAGCTGTCATCGAGATCAGGGTCGTTTATCAGTCCCTTCCAGCCAACGGTTGTTCGAGGCTTTTCAAAATAAACACGCATCACGATAATCAGGTCATCCGATAAACGATCAATGTAAGGCTTCAGGCGAGAAGCATATTCTAAGGCCGCTTTGGTATCGTGGATGGAGCAAGGGCCAATAACAACCAATAAGCGGTCATCCTTGTCATGTAGAATATTATGGATAGCTGTTCTGGCATCGGCGGTTGTTTTGGCAGCAGTCTCTGTAATGGGCAAATCATTGAGTAATTGTTCAGGTGAAATAACCTCCTGCATGCCAAGAATTCTTAAGTCGTCTGTTTGAATGGTGTTCATGATAAGGCCTGACTTTTAGTATCGTTATCGATACGGTAAAAATTTAAAATGGTTGAGAATGATACTATAAAAGATTGATTCTACCTGTTATTTTGCTAAAAATAGCCAAAAAAGAGGATATAAAGCGTTTTCTACGTCTAAAAATAATTGAACATTATGATCGCTTCTAATATCAAGCGGTTTTAGAGTCGATGTTGAAAGAAAAAGGGGTTATAAATGGAGGGGTTGATTAGGCTCTCCAGTAAAGCGTGTTAATTAAAAGCACGAATGAAAGTAAATGACTAATTCATCATACGTTAACAAAAAAGCCTGATAATATTTGATCTTATTAGGGTAATGAACAGTCAGGAGGAAGCGTTATGGGTAAAGTGCTAAAAATTTTAGCGGGTTTGGTCTTATTATTGGTGGTGGCAATTATTATTGTGCCATTGGTTATAGACCCGAATGATTACCGTGAAGACATTCAGGCGATTGTAAAAGAAAAGACCGGTCGCGATCTGACGATAAACGGCGACCTGAGCTTGTCTGTTTTTCCCTGGTTAGGCATAGGCATCAATAACGTCAGCTTAAGTAATGCTGCCGGTTTTAAATCCGAGTATTTTGCGGAAATACGAGAAGCCAATATCAAAGTTAAATTACTGCCGTTGTTGAGCGAAAAAGTGGAAGTGAGCACTCTGGTTTTAAAGGGCATGAGTTTACATCTTGCCAAAAATAAAGCCGGTAAAACAAATTGGGACGATATGGTTCGGGCATCTGGCGAAAGTCATGAAGAAACGAGCCATTCAGAAGACGGCACATCATCTGCTAAGGCGTTAGGCGCCATCGCAATTGGTGGCATTCAGGTAGAAGATGCAAATGTGTCTTGGATTGATGCGAGTAAAGGTGAGCAATATAACCTCGAAGACTTGGATTTAACGACAGATGCGTTCTCGTTAGACAAGCCAATGGGTATGGATTTAGCACTAACAGTAGATAGCCGAAAACCTAAAGCAACCGTCCGTTTAAAGCTTAACGGTGATCTGGTTGTCAATTCGGCGTTGAACAAGGTTGAAATTCAAGATTTGGCCTTGCTCATCGATGCGGCAGGCGAGCCGGTGCCGAATGGTGCAATGAAAATTGATATAACGAGCCATTTGACAGCAGATTTAGCGGGCGCGGGTAGCTTGAGTTTAAAACCACTCACGATTAAATTCGATGATTCCACTCTATCTGGTAATGTCTCGGTAAATCAGTTTGAAAAGCCAGCAATAGGGTTTGACTTGGCGATTGATACAATAAATGTGGATCGCTATTTGCCAAAAACAGATGATGTTGCTAACAAAGACCAAGCAAGTGGTGTTGTCGTTCCGCCGCCTGCTGCGGTGGCATTGATCCCAGTGCAAACCATCCGCGACTTAAATGTTAATGGTTTATTAAACGTTCAATCATTGGTTGTTAATGGGCTTGCAGCTGAGTCCGCCAGCGTAAAAATACGCGCAAAAAATGGCGTGTTGAATACTGAGCAACGTGTTGAGGCGTTTTATAACGGACAATATGAAGGCAAAACAACTATCGATGCGCGCCAAAATACGCCGCGTATTTCAGTAAAAGAAAAAGTAACAGGGGTCAATATTGAACCGTTACTCGTTGATTTGATGGGCGAATCCAAGCTATCTGGTGTGGCTAATATCAAAGCTGATTTAACCACACGAGGTAATACCGTTCCTGCCTTTAAGTCGGCTTTAAACGGTACAGCGAACTTTAGCTTCGATGACGGTACAATAAAAGGAATCGATGTTGGCGCGTTAATGAAACAAGCTGATGTTGGCGCGTTAATGAAACAAGCTGAAGCCGTACTAAAAGGAAATGTTGGTGCGTTAGCAGAACAAGGTAAAGGTGAAACAGCCTTTGCAAAGATGTCGGGCAGCACTCAAATTATTAATGGCTTGGCAAAAAATAGAGACCTTTTAGTGACATCGCCTTTAGTGAATATTACGGGGGAAGGAAGTGCGAATTTAGTGAGTGAGGCGCTGGATTATCGATTAACGCTTCAACGAACAAAGGCACTGAGTGAGGCTGAAAAAGCAGATTCTAAAGATCTTAAAAACGTTCTTGTCCCGGTTAATGTGGCCGGTACGTTCGCGAAGCCAAGGATACAGCTGGATGTGAAGCAAATAGTCCTTGCGACGCAAAAAGAAAAAATTGATGAAAAAAAGGCAGAATTAAAAGAAAAGTTAGATGAAAAGATTGGTGAAAAGCTAAAAGGCCCCGCAGGTGATTTATTAAAAAGCCTATTTTAACTGATCAAGCTTTCAGTCGATTTATAGGGCCTGAACAGTTTCAGGCCCTTGTTTTAGGTTGGTTTGAATTGCATGGTAGAAAAAATCTGCCTTGGCAAATATCGCCTACGCCATATCGGGTATGGTTATCTGAAATTATGTTGCAACAAACACAGGTCGCCACGGTCATTCCGTATTTTGAGCGCTTTATTCAACAATTTCCTACGGTTACCGCTCTTGCGGAAGCCTCTTTAGATGATGTGCTGCATTATTGGTCGGGTTTAGGGTATTACGCTCGTGCAAGAAACCTTCATAAAACGGCAACGATTATCGTGAACGAGTACCAAAATAAGTTTCCTGATAACGTCGTGGAGCTTGTTGAGTTACCGGGTATTGGGCGCTCTACAGCCGGTGCGATAGCCAGTTTGTCAATGCAGCAAGCGGAACCAATTCTAGATGGCAATGTGAAGCGTGTTTTGTGCCGTTTTTTTGCTATTCAAGGGTGGTCTGGTAGCGCAGCGGTTTTAAAGAAATTATGGCGTTTGTCTGAACAATACACACCAGAGAAAAAAACGCGGAACTATAATCAGGCCATGATGGATATTGGGGCAACGGTCTGTAGGCGCTCAAAACCAACTTGCCCGCTCTGTCCTTTGAAAGGACACTGCTCAGCGTTAAAACACAATCTGGTGGCAGAGTTACCAACGCCAAAAAAAAGGGAAAAGTTGCCCGTTAAAAAAGTGTACTGGCTGATTTTAAAAAACAAGCAGAAAATATTATTAAATCAGCGTGCGCCCGTTGGGCTATGGGGCGGTTTGTGGGCCTTTCCAGAATTTGAGACGTTACAAAAGCTTCAAAAATGGTGCCAAAACGAGGGAGTGAATTTAACGGAGGCGCTCACAATAGATGAAAAACGGCATACTTTTTCACATTACCATCTGGATTACACGCCCATTGTCTGCTCAATGTTAGATGTATACAGTAAAATTGAAGAGAGCAAGACAACGAGGTGGCATGAAACAAATAGCCATGTAAAAATAGGGCTTCCAAAGCCGGTGAGTGCCTTAATCTCCCAATTGTCGAATTAACTAAATAGAGCTAACAATGTATTGTCAAAAACTAAAGCGCGAAGCAGAACCGTTAGAAAAGCCACCGTTCCCCGGTGAATTGGGTCAACGAATAATTGATAATATTTCGAAAGAAGCCTGGCAAATGTGGTTGGCTCAACAAACAATGATCATTAATGAAAACAGGCTAACACCGTTTGAACCGGAAGCACGAGCGCTGCTAAAAACAGAAATGGAAAAATTCCTTTTCACCGATGATGCTCAAGTACCTGAGGGCTATACGCCACCCACTAAATAGGGCGATTTTCAACATCTTTCTTGACTAAATGGGTAAGCCGCTGTTTAATACGCGACCACACTTTAGTTGCCCAGATAGCTCAGTCGGTAGAGCAGTGGACTGAAAATCCTCGTGTCGATGGTTCGAATCCGTCTCTGGGCACCATGTACAACAAGGCCTCAGCTCTTTTTGGAGCAGGGGCTTTTTTGTTGCTTTTCTATATTGTGATACACCCATTATGC
>Ga0181568_10000041_pt1 | contig 97132 bp, 66 predicted proteins | sample 101ome_20_FD_133758 | JGI IMG/M metagenome (GOLD analysis project Ga0181568, IMG submission 133758) | Coastal salt marsh microbial communities from the Groves Creek Marsh, Skidaway Island, Georgia - 101404AT metaG (megahit assembly) | ecosystem: Environmental > Aquatic > Marine > Intertidal...
ATGTTCGTTTCCGAGAGCCGACTCGAGGCTGAGAAGGATCACATCGAAGATTTCGCGCCGGAAGTCGCGTGGGTCACGCGAAGTGGGTCCACCGATCTCGAAGTCCCGATCGCGGTGCGACCGACGTCTGAGACGGTCATGTACCCGCACTATGCGCAGTGGATTCATTCTCACAGAGACTTGCCGCTGAGATTGAACCAGTGGTGTAACGTCGTCCGTTGGGAATTCAAGCACCCTACGCCGTTCATCCGTTCTCGCGAGTTCTTGTGGCAAGAAGGCCACACCGCGTACAGTAGCAGGGAGGAGTGTGACGTCGAAGTGCGACAAATTCTTGAGCTCTATCGACGCGTGTACGAAGAGTACTTGGCGTGTCCCGTCGTTCCGGGGATGAAGTCTGAAAAGGAAAAATTCGCGGGCGGAGACTACACGACGACGGTCGAGGCGTACGTGCCCGGTAACGGTCGAGGTGTGCAAGGCGCGACGTCGCACTGCTTGGGACAAAACTTTGCCAAGATGTTCAACATTTCTTTCGAAGATGCCAAGGGTGGCAAATCTCTCGTGTGGCAAAACTCGTGGGGTTTCACGACGCGTACTCTTGGCGTGATGTACATGGTGCACGGTGATGACAATGGTTTGGTGTTGCCTCCGAAGGTTGCGCCCGTGCAAGCCATCGTGATCACTATCCCCAATAGCAAACTCTCGGCGGAGGATCTGGCAAAGATGAATGGTACGTTTTTCAACTTTTTTGCGCGTCGATTTTCTCTTAACGACTCTCTTACCTGCGGTCTGTTCTTTTGTGTGAACTTAATCGCCTTATAACGAGTCGGAAATCAAATTCCAGGGCGCCTTTACCAATATCTGGTCGATGCCTTCGGGCCATGGCTAAGTTATAATGGCTTGGGGTCTAAATTTTTCCAAACTTTTCAAAGGCTGACGAACGGAACGGATGACTAACCTTGCTTTTTTTTTCCAACGATAGACACGGCGCACACCATGGGCGAGGCGCTGAAGGCGGCCGGTGTGCGATCCAAGTGCGATTTGCGAGACAACTACACGCCGGGTTGGAAGTACAACCACTGGGAGCTCAAGGGTGTGCCGCTTCGCGTCGAATTCGGCGCGCGCGATTTAGAGAACAACACCTGCGTCATCGCTCGCCGCGACAACCGCGCCAAGGAAACCGTTAGCATCGCAGACCTCCCGAAGCGTTGCGCGGAGTTGTGCGAACAAATTCAAAAGGAAATGTTCGAACGCGCCAAGAAGGTTCGCGACGAAAACATCGTGAAGCTCACCTCTTGGGACGGTTTCATCGCCGCGCTCGACGACCGCAAGCTCATCTTGACTCCGTGGTGCAACACGAAGGAAAGCGAAGAGCTCGTCAAGAAGAAGTCCACGGCGGAATCCGCGGGTGGTGCGGCGAAGACGCTGTGCATTCCGTTCGAACAACCCCCGCTCGAGGAAGGCACCAAGTGCTTCATCACCGGCGAACCGGCCAAGTGCTGGGTCATGTGGGGCCGATCTTATTAATGCGCATGTGAATAATGAATGTTTGATGCTCTGATCAACTACAGTGTGTGTACACGTTTCTAGATAATGCTATCATTTGTCGCCTCCTCAGCGCCCTCTATTTGATACCGGAGGCCCGTTTTCGTTGTAGTCCGTCTTCGAGATGTGCTGATTCGAAGAAAATATAACCTTGGCGAGAAGTGCGGCGCCCGTCCATGGCGCGTGACTCCACGTCGTCGGAGGCATATACTCGGGCACCGTCGTCATGATCGGCGCCATGGATGGCGGCAGGCTGCTCGTGAGCTCGTGCAAGAGTCGCGCATCCAATCCCGAAACTTGACTCGCGACGCCGTGCACGAAGACGTTGTCGAGCGCGTACCGCCTGAACTCGGGCGCCAATTTTTGTACGCTCTCGCATATTTCATCCACGATCGGCATCATTGCTTCGCCGCACTCGTACAACTCGTTCGTGAGCTTCAACACGGATCCATCCGGCATCGTAAACGTCTCTTGCTCGCACTCCACCGTCGGACATCCTCTCGCCAACGCTTGGTATTCCTCGCGCGTCGACGCGCACTTCCCGAGCTCTCGCCGGATGACCGACGCGACGTCGGCGTTCAGGTCGACCCCTTGCTTCTTTTTCACGCATCGCATCAGCGCTTCGTCCATCGCGCGCCCGCCGACCTCGATTCTTCTCGCCGTCGCCGTCGCCGTCGCGCCGTCCGTCACGCACGCGCAATCCGTCCCTTGCTCCGCCACGTCCACCGACACCCCGCTCACGCGCCCCGACGCGTACACCGCGCACACAGCACTATCGGCAAACGCCAATCCCGAGACGTTAAACTCCTCGAAGAACATTCTCGTCATCCATTCCCTCGTCGCCGTCGTCGCGCCGCTCGCCTCGCACGCCACCACCGTCCCCTCCATCCCGAGCTGCCACCCGAGTCCATCGTACGCGCCGTCCCGCACGACGCACTCCAACGCGTCCACGCATCGCACCCTCGACCGCTCGATCGACGCCACCTCGCGCGCGTCCGTCGTCGTTTTCTCGCGCACCGTCCCCGATCGCACCAACATCGGTCCCACCGCGCGTCCCTCCGCGGCGTACCCGAACCGCGCGCGCGAGTCCACGAAATCGATCACCGTCGTCGGCAGGTCGCTCGCCATCGCCTCCGCGAGCGCGCTCGCCGCGCGCGCCGTCGTCGAGTGGCGTCTTCGCGACGGCGGCGTCATTCACCGCACGCGCCGACGATCGTCATGCGCGGCGCCGTCGCGGGCGTCGCGCGCGCGGTACCGACGTTCGCGCGACGAGTCGCTCGACACGACCGCACGTCGTCGACGTGCGCCGCGTCCGCGCCGCACGCGTGGTCGACGACGCGCGCGGCGTCCGCGACCGCGAGATGTTCAAACCGTCGGCATCATCATCATCATCACGACCACCACCGGCGAGGCGCGCACGGCGCGAGCGCGGCGCGCGTGAGCGACGACGAGCGAGACTTCTCGATGTCCGCCTCCACGTCGGCGGCGGCGGCGCCCGCGTTCGAGGTGAATGCAGAGAAACATCTCATCCTCGTCGACGGGCTCAGTTTTATTTTTCGCGCCTATTACGGATGGAACGCGCGCGGTGGAGGCGAGGGATTGATGAACGCGGCTGGGGAGAACACGTCGGTGTTGTATTCATACGCGCACACGATATGTTCGTTGCTCGAGATGGCGCCGTCGCACTTGGCGGTGTGCATGGACGCCAAAGGGAAGACGTTTCGACACGAAATGTTCGTCGAGTACAAGGCAAACCGACCGCCGACGCCGGAACCGCTTTTGGAGTTGATTCCCAAGGTGGAGCAGTTGGTGCGAGACATGGGAGTGCCGTTGTTGAGATTGAGTGGAGTGGAGGCGGACGATATCATCGGTACGGTGGGAAGACGCGCGAGCGATGAGGGCTTCAGCGTGAGCATCTGTTCGCCGGATAAAGACTTTTATCAGTTGCTCGGACCGAGGACGAGAATGTTAAAGCCGAGCAAGAGCAACAAGGGCGATCCGTTTGAGGCGTTCACGGTGGATGATTTTCGAGTGATGCACAATAACGTCATCGAACCGAAGCAATTTATCGATTTCTTGGCGCTTGTCGGGGACAGTAGCGATAACATTCCGGGCGTGGAGGGCGTGGGGCCGAAAACGGCGTTGGCGCTGCTCGAGGAGTACGGCGATATCGACGCCGCGCTCGCCAACGCGGACAAGGTGAAGGGCAAACGCGCTCGAGAGAGTTTATTGAGCGAAAAAGGCGCGGCGAGCGCGGCGTTATCTCGCCGACTCGTGGAGATTCGCCAAAATTTAACAGTGCCCTCGCTCAACGAGCCCCTCCTGCCGCTTGAGAGTCTTCGCGTGCGCCAACCCGTCGACGGCGGCGCGGCCGCCGCGAGAGCCTTCGAACACTACGAATTAGAGACCGTCCACGAGAGGTGGCGTCGCATCGTTCGTCTATAGCTTTGCATCGTTGTTATTGAGCGTACATTGTTGCGAGACGCGTCTCCTCGGGCCGCAGCCTCTGGACTGAGCTCGGCTAACACTAAAATGGTCGTCCCGTCACAAGTGCGCACGTCACGAGGCGCGTGGACGACGACGGACGGCCGCCGCGCGCGAAAATACTCAAAAGCGCGCGAGAGAACGGTTTCACCGACTCGCGCGAGCGGTAGTCGCGGCGCAGCGACGTCGGTAGTCGCCGATCGGCGGGTGTTGAGAGTTCGCGGCGAACGCGATCATCGTTCATGTCCGACGCCGAGCGCGCTGGGCTTTTACACGACGGTGAGACGTCGAACGCGACGTCTCGAGGGTCGAAATGGGCGCACGGGCGATGGCGAGGAGCGGTCGCGTTCGGAGTCGGCGCGTGCTTGCTCGTGGCTGGGGTGTCCATGCGCGCCAAGGCGAGAGACACGGGGCCCGCGCTCGGGTACGAGGATATCGATAGAGTGAAGCGCGAGACGATCGACGCTCGCTTAAAATCGGTGTTTGGCATCGATTTGCACAGTTTCGCCGAGTTGGTGAGGGATGAAAACGACATCGAGTATGCGGGGAGAGAATTGTTTGAGAAGAAGAAGGAATTTCGAGCTTTGGCGGACGCAGAGCGCGCTTGGAATAGACACCACGCGGTGATGAGCGGGGGAGGTGACGTCGCGAACTTAGCAAAGAAGGAGGGCGAGAACGATATATCGGTGGCCCACCTCCGTAAACAGCACAATCGTGCCGGCGAGGAGAAGCAAGCATCGGAGGACGCACAATCGCAGGCACGGCAACATCGTAAGGACGACTCCGCGGACAAGCCGCACCGCGGAGGTGCGGCTGAGGCCATCTTGGGATCACCGAACGAATACGAAGACGAGTCGGAGATGATGGAGGAGGACGCACCCATCTTGCCGGTGTACTTTCACACGGAGAAGAGCGGCGGAACATCGCTGGTGCTTCACGTGCTCGAACTCATGAACTCTGATCGTCCAGAGACGCTCTCCATCGTCGATCGTGTACGAAACGAAGACATCATGCTCGACAAGGAGTTGCGGGGCGCGCGCTCTCTGTGCCCGGGCAGCGCCTTATTCTTGACGACCGTGTGGAAGCATGGGACGGTTTGGGAACCCGGTCGTCCGCGTCCGCTCGAGGATTCGACTGATGAAAACTGGAGAGATTGTCGACTCCTGACGAGCCATACTGGACGAGAACTCATGCGACGCGCGGATGAGTTACAGCGGCAAGTGGCGGCACCGACTCGACCGAAGTTGCTGATGGGGATGTTCCGCGATCCCGCCGAGTACGAGCAAGCCGCGTGGCGAAGCGAGGTGTTCATGTATCACGATTTGCGCGACAAGCTCGGGTGGGGTAAACTGGCGCAAACGCCGCTCGGCTCCGCGCTCACGCCAGAGGAACTCAAGGATTTCGGCCCAGATAGTAAGTTTGCCAAAATCATGTTGGAAGATCACTGCCAAGGTGGTTTGGATACAAACTTTCAGACGAAGAAGCTCCTCGAAGACAAGTGGTTTGCCGTCAAGGATGACCACGCAGTCGCCCTCGAAATGGCGTTGTCGCGCGTGCGAGAGCTCGATTGGATCGGTCTCACGCATCGTTTCAACGAAGGAGCGTGCATGCTCGCTTTCACCCTGCGCAGAGAGCCGTTGTCGACGAGCACTAGCAACTACGACAGGAGGAAATTGCTTCCCGATACGCTCAAGGCGAATCATCCGCACAGCGACGATCATAGCGAGGGGACGATGGATCCGGAGCTCAAGCAAAAGTTGTACGAGTGCAACGATTTAGACTCGGCTGTATTTAAACTCGCGGAGACTGAGTTTGAGGACAGAAAATCCAACATGTTGGATGTCTTGCGAGAAGCGAAGCTATCGAATAACAACTTGGAACCGATTCGCGGAGGAGGCTTAAATCAAACGTTGGATCCACAACCGTACCTGGATTGCATGAACCAAGCGTCGAGTAGATGAACATAGAATACGTCCAATAATTACATTACACCATCGCAACTAACTCGCGATGCAACGCGTGCTACATTCTTTGATGTCAGGTGTCTTACTCTATTTTTGTGGCGTGAAATTTAAGACGGTTTGCAGGCGCGCCTTTGATTCGTCCGAAAGTTGACCCACGACGTGTCGAAACGGGTCGGCGCACACTGTCGCTAACCGCACTAATATTTGCGACGCCAACTTTCCCAATGTGGGGTCGATGGCACTCTGAACGATTCCTTCCGGCGATACAACCTCTACCGCGATGGCGAGAAAAATGGCGAGACAAGCCACGCACATTGGGTTCTCAGCCTCATCCTTAAGCAACAGAAAAGCCGCCGCCCACGTCTGAAGAGCGTGCGACACGAAGTCATCGATCAGACACTCTTCACCCGAGATCTTTTTCTCGTAACACGTTCTCGTCTCGCGTTGCGCAAAACTCGCCAACATGTGTCCAGACGTCTTCAACGCGTGCAACATGATTTCTGGCTGAGCGTCCCGAATCGTCTGAAGCACACACATTCGACGAGGCGCGTTGGTTTCATCGGAGAATATGTACGACACAACGGCTGACACACGCTTACTCGCGCTTTTGTTTCGCTTTGCAACCTTCAAGCACGTCGAAAAAATCTCAGAAAATAATCTCGCGCTCGTCTTCAACATGACACTCGCGAGTAATTCGACGGCGCATACGAGGGCATCGCCACGAATTCTTTCCGCCGTCACCATGTGATCCATGAAGACGGAAAGCTCGTCGTACATCACCGGATCGTCGAGGTGCATCACGGCCTCTCCGATCACCGCTATTTCACTCGGTAGCAAAACGCTCGCCTGACGGTCGACAATGTTTTGCACCGCTCGCAGAGCCATGCGGACGTTTGCTTCACACGGCGCACGATTCTTCACGACGCCACAGATGAGCGATTTGAAACAGAACTCGCGCAGAAAAGTGAGCTGCATCTCCTGTTGTTCGATCGTCGAACACGCTACGATGATCGCAATCACGTGGTCGTTTGTCGCGTACGTCGGTGGTTTGTTGATGATGGCGAGCCATTCGTCGTTGATCGACGTCAAAACATCTTTCGGTACCGCCTCGGAACCACTCGATGCGATTCTGGCAATGCTCACGACGAGAGAATATTTTGCTTGCAGCGCGACCGTCTCGTTGCACGATTTTCCACAAAATATATCGGAGCTCCCCTCTCGCCACTCTCGTGCCATCTTTGTCACGACGTTTGCGAGACGTCGCGTCATCGCTGCGTCTTCTCCTGTGATGCCGCTCGTGAGCGCACTCGACACTAACCGCAATAGCGCCAAAAGTCCTTCTAACGACGCATGCTCCGGATCGGTCGCGCGCATGGCGGATAAAAGTTGCGCTTGGTACTGTTCGAGCACGAACAAGACGCGATCGTCGCCATCCGCCACCGAGTCCGGATCTTTGTCGTGCGACCAGAGATCCATTAAATTCGAGAACATGTCCAGACCCGGCGCGTGAAGCGCGTCGATAGGTGAAACGGACAGTTTGTATGCGAGATCGAATGCGTGCTGCGCGTGTAATGCCATCCAGTGATCGTCGTCGCTGAGCCTGGCCATCTCAAGATTCCTGTGTTCAACCTCCTGTCCTATGAGCAACGGAATTTGTGATAGTAAATATGCCGCGAACAGACGAGTGCTCAATTTCGGCGCACCGCGTTCGATTGACGATGAATTCTCAGCCTCGTCAACCACGGCAAGATCGGCATCGGCGTTGTCGTCCTCCTCCTCGTCGTATGCAATTGCCGTGCTCGAGGCGCTTCGCACGGGATTTATCGTGTGCAATGCGACTTCGGACAGGCTCACCATCGCTTCGCGAAGCTGGCGTCTACACACATCCCTGATGTATAACTCGATGCATCGCTTGATAGTATCCCTCGTCTTCGGGTTACTTTCTCGATCCAACACGGTGAGAAGTTCAGCGTCTAGACCGCTCTGCGATGCGATGTTCAAGCTATCTCTTTCAAGTAGATGTCTCAGGATGGAGAGCACCGCGTTCGTCGTTGAAGAATCCATGGTAGTGTTGAGCACGAGACGCAAACGAGGCAACAACGCACGACCACGCTCGGTGTGAGGCGTGAACGTAGCGATGTGCTGCGCGAACATCGTCGATTCAAGACGAGCCGCAGGTTCTTCGCTTTCGCTGAGAATTTCAATGAGAGATTCTGAACGCTTGAACGCGATGGAATCGTGATCCAGATCAGGACCGATGGCCGCCACTGCTGTGTTTACCAATCTCGCAGCCGTTAATCGAGTCATCGTTCCGTTATCTTCGTCGAGTAAGAACGGAGCGTCGGCCAACGCAAACGCCAAGTTGATGCCATCGTCGGCATCGCGAACGAAACTTTGGCCAGCGTGCGTACCGATGACACAGATGCCGTGCGTAGACCAGATGTGTGAAGAATTCACGTTATCGACTTGCATGCTCAACTGTAACAGATTCGTTACGACTGGTGTGCACGCTTGACGAAGCGCCATCACGCCGGCGCAGCGAAAGGTGGCAGCAATTGACAGCGCGCCGATGTTCCGCGCAGGAGAATCCTTCGGCATATCCACGAGTTGCTTCGAAGACTGAATCAGCGTGTTTGCGAGAGCGCTCGCATCTGGATTCATTGCGTTCGAGTACGCGTATATTTCCGCGAGCGCACGCCAGTGAGGCGTCGACGCAAATTCAGCATAATGCATGACGTTTGCCACTTTTACGAACTCCACCATTAACTTGGCATCTTGTGTCTTGGTATGTTCGACGAAGTGCTTCGCCGTAGCCAAGACATCGGCGCTCAAAAGCGTCAGACCAATGGTTCGCTCGTGTAACTCTTCGACACCTTCTGATCTCGTCCGTCGTCTGAGCGTCGCCCCTAGTGCGCTCAGTGCCTTTGGCTTTTTCGGGACGAACGCGCCCCTCTCATACGCATCTCTATCCTCCATCGCGGTGCCGAGCACCCTGTGCGCCGTGTTCAAGAAGTACGCTAAGATTCCGAACCTCAGCTCCACCGAAGCCGTGAACACCTTCGCCAATTGTAAACCTTGCGCCTGTCGCGTCGCTGCGCGCATCGATCTCGCCTTGGGATACGCGAGCGCCTCGGAGAGTCCGATCCAAACACGTGGATGCGGTGAGTCGTTCGCTCCCTCAAAGTTGCACAATTCTTCCAGATATTCATCGGGCTTGGACGTCCAAGGTCCGAGATACGCGTCTTCCGCGCTGAGTTGCGATCTCAAAAAGTTTTCGGGTTGTGGTTCGTCCGCGCTCGTCCCCGCACGAGTCTTCGCCTGACAAAGAGCGACGACTCTTCCGTGGAGTTGTTCATAAATGGCCGTGTCATGGACCGAGTTTAACAGTTCAAACATGCGAAATATGAAGAGCGACTTTGCGTGTTCGTCGTCTGCGGAAACGTGCCGCGATCCGACAATACGCTCAGCCGCCGAGACGCCAGGGCGCAGAAGCGGCACGAGACTCAACGCTTCGCTCTGACTGCCCATGAGCCACGCCGAGAGGGCTTCGGCGGCTGCGGCCGCCGCATAAATCTCCCCACACTCATCCTCCGTTCCAGCCTCGACAACCGCATCGAAGGTGGCCGTCAAGGCGAACTTGATGGAACCGCCGCACATTTTCGACGCGACGGCGGAGCCGGCGCCGGCGAGACACGCAGAGATGACGACCCATCCTCCCTCGCGTACGCGCGCGTTCCCCGGCCCCGTGGCACACCGTATGCCGAGTGTCACAGCGTCTCGAAAGATGGTCTCCGGTAATCCACACGTGAATTCTGCGCCGATCGACACCAACGCCGCGGTGTGAAACGCCGCGCCTCGCGCCTCGATTGAATCGGATTCGCCCACGGCGGCTACGAGCGTGTCGAGTTGATCCATCGCTCGGAGAAGTTGCGTCACGAACTTGGTCGGACACGCGATCGCGAGAGCGCGCAATGCGAACGCGGCTTCGCCCTGGACGTTCCGATCGGTATGTGCGAGAACTTTGGTTAAGGAACTCGCTGTCGATTCCCACAATTCTTCGTCGACGCTTCCGATGACTTCAACTATGTCCTTCGCGACGCGCGTCGCGACGAGAACTCTGCACGAGTCTTTGGATGGCAACGCATCGATCGCGATGGATAAAGTCGCACGAAGACTCGCTTCGTCCGCGTTGACCAAACACCCTGCTCGAAACACGTAAATGGCGCACGCGCACGCGAGCGGCGTATTCTCGATGGCTCGCGAGAGTAGCGTCTTCGCGGTTGACTCTCTGATTTCGTACCTATCGGCGATGTTTTCGCTCTGCGCGCGATGCACAAACATCGCCCACGCGCGAGCGACGCCGACGCACACGTATTCATCGGCGCGCGAGTGTCCTCGACTCGCGGCAACGAATGGCGTGTACATAAAGACGCGCGCAGCGCGCGCAAATGCCGGCTCCGCCGCAATTTCAGATTCACCAGCGCGCGACTCCGCGAACGCACCCCTCGCGCACGCCAACGCCACGTTCACCAACGCCACGGACGCGGCGTCGCGCACTCGTGCGCTCTCATCGCTGAGGGCGCGCGCGACGCGCTGCGCCGTCGCATGTACGTCCAAGTCGCTGTCGCCAGCCGTCCCCTTCCCTCTCGACGCGCTCCACGCAAGCGTCAACGTCCCGAACGCCTCCGCCACCGCCGCCCGCACGCCGTCTGACCCATCGTTCTCGATCTTCGTTAACGCCTTGTGATACGCCACGATGCTCTTCCCGTCCAAATTCCCCGTCGACGCCTCGCAAGCCGCCGCGAAAAACGCCGTCGCCGCGCGTCGACACTCGGCGTCATCGCTCGGTCGGAAATTCGCGCTCGCCACCCGCGCGTACGCCGACGCATTCCCACCCAATCGTTCCCTGAATTCTTTCACCAATCGCGTCAACGCCTTGAACGCGGACGCCTTGGCGAACGCCGAGGATTTTTTCTCCGTCGCCGCGTCCAAGAGTTGATTCGCGCGCGAGTACATCGACCCCGCCCCCGTCGCGCGATAACACGCGCACAGCGTCATCGTCGCGCGCTGCGCGGAGACTTCGCCCGCCGGATCGACGATGCACGTCGTGAGCGCGTCCTCACCCGCGCGAAGGGCTTCGGCGGCGAGTTCAGTCGAGGCGTCGCGTCCGACGACCGCGTCTCGCAGGGCGTCGATGGCGTCGAGTCTCTCGCGCGATCGCGTCGACGCGGACGTCGATGGGGAGTCACACGCGTTCGAGAGCGCGCGCGCGCGCGAGGCGATCGCGTCGAGCGTCTCGTGCGACGCGGATGCCATGACGGTTTCGTCGCGCCGCGAAGTGTCGTCGGCGAGACGCGGATTAGTCGACTCCGTGCGCGCGCGCGACGACGCGAACGAGTCGACGCGCGGTGAATCGCGATCGCGCGATGTGTGCGTTACACTCTATTCGTTTCCGTGCGCGTGATCGTCGTCGTCGAGACGTATCGCGAAGACGCTTCGATGAAGTCTTCGAAGACTCGTCAGACGTCTCGCCGCGACGCCGCGACGCGACACGCGCCACCCGAAACACGGCGTTCCCGGACGAAACGCATACACCGACTCTTCGTCGACGAGATGATCGCTCGCGTCGCGCTCGAATCGCTCTTTGCTTTCGTACTCGACGACGCCGTCGAACGACACCCACCCGACGACGGCGGCGTCTCCGCCGTCCCGACACGCGCTCGTCCCGATCTCCTCGCTCGACCACGCGTTCGCCAACACCGATCGTCCGGGCGTCCCACCGCGCGTCTCCACGATCCACACGCGCGCGCCGATCGCGGCGTCGACGACGTACGCGCGCACGTCTATGCGTTTCCGGCCCGTCACCAACGCGTCCGCGTACGGCGCTCGCACCTCGAGCGCGAGCGACTCACCGCGCTCGAGCGCGTCGGCGTCCATGCGGCGACGACGGTAGTCGTCGTTCCCGCACCGTCGACGCGGTCGACGCGCGTCGACGGCGTCGTTGTCTGGCGCGCGCGTCGATCGACCGCGTAACGAACTCCGATATCGATCGTCACACAGCGCGACGCTCTTGACGCTCTCGACGCGCGCGATCGAGCCCGCGCGACGAACCGCGAGCCTAACACGGAAGACAAAAATATGTCGTCGGATCGGCAGACGTACGTCATCTTCGTGAACGCGGACGTGCCCAAGGGATCGCTCAAGGATATCGAGACGGCGCTCCATGCATTCAACTTTCTGTGCGCCTACAAAGAGTTCGACGCGACGCCGTTCGACGACGTGCGCGTCCGCCGACTGGACAAGAAAATGACCGGCTCGCGGTCGTGGTGGCATCCGGAGCGTCAGGGTGAGTGGCGCGCGAGCAAGGGCGCGGATGTGGTTTTCGCGACGAATACGGGCAATAGAAATTTCACCGCAAGCTTTCTGCACCGGGCGGTCGCGGAGTGGATCGCCGAGGAGGATTTAGGCGATCGACGCACGATTTTGCGCGCGCTGGGGACGCAAAAGCCGGATCCTGATGTTGCGAGGATGGACGCACACATGGCCATATCGGTACAATGTTTGAAAGAGGTTCTCGGCATGATGCTCGAAGCCAAGAACGACACGCGCGGGCAATGGCGAGACGACGCGCGCGAAGCGGCGCAATCAGAAACCGACAAAAAGGATGGGAGCACGTCGTCTCGACGAGACGTGAGTCGAGAGCAGCGCGAGGGGATCCGTCCGAAGGGTGAACACTCACGTCCGGCGTCGTTTTCGGGACGGTGAAGGAAGCGCTAAGTCGTGATGTTACAAGCAAATGAAAGAAATGACGAAAGAAATGACAAACGACGCGATCAACGGCGCCACTAGGCGCCGAGCGCGTGCTCCTCGTGATCTCGAAGGAGACGCACGACTTCTTTTTCTTCCTCGGTGCGGAACATGTAATCCAACTCATCGTCTTCGATGGCGTCGATCGCGGCACGGTCTGCACGCTCGATTCGCTCGGCGTCCGTCTCTTTGAGCAACGGATCGACGCTTCGCTCTGCCATGGCTTTCGAGAAAATTTCTCCAGCATCAAAGACGCTCTCGCGATTATCGGGCGCGAGCGGTTTCATTTCGGTGGAGAGCAGACGTTCTGGGACGCCTGCGAGTAAGAGTCCGTGAAGCATGACCTCCTGCCAGCCCAAGTCTTTATCCTCTGGAAGACCAAAAGGTAACGCGGGCTCGGGCTCTTCGTCGCGTTTCGGCGGGAGGCCGCGCGGTTTGGCGGGTGTCCTCGGCGCCCCCGGGAGGTGTCTGACGCGCTTGACGCCACCTCTCGACACCTTACGCTTGCGCTTCGTGCTCGGTTCGAGCGGCGTGGCGAGAATGATCGGACCCGTCGATGTGGAGTTGTTGCTAGTCGTTGGAATGGGTCCGGAAGCCATCTCTTCCTTGACTTCGTCGTCGCCGTCCGTTGCGAAGTGCGCGATGCGTGCCGCACCAATTTTTGTCGCCACCGAATGACTTCGAACCTTTGAGATGCTATCTAAGACTTTCGAACGTTCGTCCTCAGCCGTTCGGAACGCTGGTGGCAATCCGTCCGAGACGCTCACCGGCGCGACGAGGTCGTACCCCGACGATTCTTTGCTCGCTTCCACGGTGGAGATGAATTTGAAGGCAATGCCCAAGTAATCATCGAGACGCTTCATGCTCATGTCCTCGCCCCACGGAAACTTCTTGGCGAAGGAGATGATTTCACCCAACAATTCCTTCAAACGTTTGCGCACGGAGACGCTCTGCACGCGCGACGCCTGCGCGGCGCGATCGACGCTCACCTTTACTCCGTGCAACCGAGCGACGACGATGACAACCGCGGCGACGATGACGATGGGATCGCGTCCGATGAGCAAACCTCTGGAAAACGCAAACTTGAGCAACGTCTTGGCGTCCCGAACCGTCGGTGCGATCATGACGCTCCTCGTCATGCTCCCTCGCTGCGGCTGCACCGTGGAGTTCTTGTTGGATACGGCAGCGAGCTCGGGAAGCGCCGCCACCGCGCGCGCGACGTAATTCTCCGGATCCAACGGCGGCATCTTTAATCCGTGCAACTCTTGCAACTTGTGAAACACCCGTCCCAGCGTGAACACGTTCACCGAACACGCCTCCGCCACCTCTCGCATGCTCACCGGCAGATTATTCTGTCGACACACCGAGTACACGCACGCCCCAGTGAGTTGACTCGTCCACAACCCCTGCCCCCATTTCCCATCCGACGCCCGCGTCACCAGATCCTTCACCTCGGCGATGATGTCCTTGTTCAACTTCAACAGCGCCCCCGTGTGTTCGACCGATTTTGAGATGTGATACAGATTCGTAGACTCTCTGTCCCGAAACATGTTTCTCGTCACGTGCGACGCCCCCGACATGGACACCATCTGCGCTCTAGCCGCCGCCAAGTGCGCGCCCACGTGCGCACCGTCCTGTAAAAACGTCCCATCCGCGGACCCATCCTCGGTCCAATTCAACGTCGTCTGCAGCACGCTCGCCGTGTAGACGACCCCGCACGCTTGACAAATTTCGCTCCCGAGCGTCGGCTCGAGCTTGATTTCATGCTTGCCGCAGTTCGGACACGCAGGCGCGTGCGAGGACTGCGGATCATGCGGATCCATGCCGACCGTTCGCGTGCGCGCGTTCGCGTCGACTCGACCCGCGTGGGCGTCCGCGCGCGCGCGTGTGCCGTCGGGGACGGTCGGCACGCCCGAGGAACGGCTCTCGGGAACGGGACACCCTGCGGAGTCCCCCATCGTCGAGTCCTGAACCGTCGCGGAACGTCACTTCGGCGCGTCGCGCGCCGTCGCCGTCGACGACGACGCGCGTGGGGTCGCGCGTCGCGTCTCGCGCGCGCGTCGAGACGCGCGCGACGGTCTCGGCCGCGCGCGGGACCGCGACCGCGACGGTCGCGCGCGTCGCGCGCGCGAACGCGCGTCGGGCGAGTCGGTTACGGACAATCATGGCGAGCGCGGACGACGCCGCGGCGACGTGGGAACGGATCGTGCGTCTGGCGAGCGCGCCGGACGTGTGTGATTTAGGACAAGGATGGCCGGATTTCGGTGAGAGCTCGACGGCGACGGCGACGGCGGCGAGAGCGATCACGAGGGGCGACGCGCGCGCGAATCAGTACTCGCCCGTGCGAGGACGCGGAGAGTTGACCGAGGCGTTGATGCGGTATTACGAGCGCACGGGGTACGAATTGGGATCGGAGGAATCGGTGGTGGTGACGTGCAGTGGGACGGAGGCGCTGTACGGGGCGTTTCAGGCGGCGATGCGCGCGGCGCCGGAGGGGGCTCGAGAGTTTGTCTTCGTCGAGCCGTTTTTCCCGTGGTACAAAGCCATCGCGGATGATCTAGGCGCGAAGTGCGTGGTGGTCAGGGCGAAAGCGGAGGATGGATTCTCTCTGGACGTCGAGGCTATTCGTCGAGCGTGCGTCTCGGGACGCACGTGCGCTCTCGTGAGCTGTTCGCCGCACAATCCGACCGGACACGTCTTGTCGAGGAAAGAGCTCGAAGGCATCGCCGCGATAGCGGAGGAGAAAGATCTCATCGTCATCTCGGATGAGGTGTACGAGCGTTCGGTGTTCGATCCCGCGCTGGAACACGTTCGATTGGCAACGATAGGCAACATGCGAGACAGAACGGTGACCATCGGCAGCGCGTCGAAACTCTTAAATCTCACCGGATGGCGCGTCGGATGGGCCGTCGGGCCTCCGACCATCATCGACGCCATCAAGTCTGCTCACGGCCTCATGTCCTACGCCGCCCCTACGCCGCTTCAACTCGGCGTCGCCGCGGCTCTGAATGAAATCTCCGCCGACGAAACGGCGCCTCGTGGTCGCGTCGTCGCCGACGAAAACGCCGCCGTCATGGCCACCAACGCCCGAACCCTCGCTCGCGCCCTCGAAGACGCCGGACTCACCGTGTACCACCCCGACGGCGGCTACTTCCTCACCTGCGAAGTCTCCACCACCGGCCTCTCCGACGTCGACTTTTGCGTCGAGCTCGCCTCGCGCGCCAAGGTGGCTGCCGTCCCGCTCTCCGTCTTCTTCCTCCCCGCCGACGACGTCCCCGCGTCCCTCGTCCGATTCGCCGTGTGCAAAAAACCCGACACCGTGCGCGAATCCGCCGATCGCATACGTCGCTACTTTACCCACCAGTGAGCGATCTCTCTCGCTCTTGTAGTCTCTAGACGAGGCGTCGACGCCGTCGTTGCCCTAACCCTCTCGTGACGTCGCCCCTCGCCGTCCCGCGCGCGCCGCACACGCCCGCGCGCCCGAACCGCGCGAGGTCGAGGCGCGGACGGACGCACGATGCGCGCGATGTCGACTCCTCTTCCGAACGTCGTCGCGCGCGCGCGCGCGGACCGACCCGCGCGCGCGGGACGGCGCGCGACATCGTCTCGACCGCGCGCGGTGACGACGACGACGACGACGACGCGACGCGCGTCCGCGGTGGCGTCGGCGCGACGCGAGAGCGACGACGCGAGAGCGACGCCGACGCCGACGATGATGACGACGCCGGCGAGCGCGGTGAGCGCGCTCGCGCTGTGGTCGCTCGCGGATGGACGTTTGGCTGAGGGTACGGCGAACTCGTACTACGCGTCGTTGTTTTTATTCGTCCTGAGCGCGCCCGGTTTGTATTCGCTGGTCAAGCGAAGCGCGAAGAGTAAGATCGCGCGTAAAACATTCGAGGTGGACGGGCCAAAGGTGGAGGGGGCGATGTCGCAGGATGAGCGGGCGAGAGAGATTGGCGCGTTTTTTCGTAGAAACAACTACGTCGTGGCGGACGCGGGCGAAGTGATTACATTCGAGGGTAACATCGCGCCGGAACGAGGAACGGCGGCGTACATCACGTTTTGCGTGTTGGTTGGTTTGTTGTGCGTCGGATTGGTGTGCTCGATCGCCCTGCCGGGGGGCGACGCGTGGTACGCGTTGGCGCTCGTGTCGCCGCTCTCGGGACAATATTATCTCGACAACGCCGGACGAAAGGAACAAGTCAAGGTGAAGATGGTCACCGCGGACGACGACTCCACCGTCGATATCATCGTCGAGGGCGACGCCGAGGAGATTGAGCGTTTCAGACGCGAGTTGGACCTCACGCCCAAGGGTATGGTTCGAGTGAAGGGTATTCTCGAAAAGGCGTGAGCGCGGCGTCCTTCCATCGACACGCACACGCGCCGACACCACCGGATAACATAGACATTTCTCACACAACCCAAACATCATTTACGCCTCTAGCACCTGTAATGGGGAAACCGCACACTTTACGCGCCGACGACGAGTCGCGCCGTCCGCACACCTCGACGCCGACGAGTCGATGCGCGCGACGTCGTCCGCGCTCGACTCCCTTCCCTCGCGCGGCGCGTTCAGCGCGAGCGAACTCACGCCGACGACGAGCGCGGGTACGCTCCGACCGTACGTCAGCGCGTCGAGAGAGCCTCCGGCTGAGCGCGCGCGCGTCAAGACGGACGGGACGAACATCTTAATCAGACAACTCTCGCAATCTCGCGCGCGCGCCGAGGCGAAGAAGCGAGCGCAGCGCGCGCAGGCGGCGGCGGAGGCGAAGAAAAGGACGGAGGCGCTCGCGGAGGAGGCGAAACGGCGCGAGCGAGAGACGCGTGCGGCGTTGGAGGCGGAGGCGAGGACGACGTTGGGCGAGACGAAGCGAGGCGACGCGAGCGCGGGCGGCGCGGGCGGTGCGGAGACGTGCGACGGGGGCGAGCCGCGCGCGACGACGAGCGCTGGAGTGAATCCTTTCAGTCGGAAACGGTCGGCGGCGTCGAGCGCGGGGACGGAGGCGAAGCGAGGAAGGGTGAAACGGTAGATAACTCGGGCGGCGATTCGATTTTGAAAAGGAGCGGCGGCATGTCGTTCGCGGATGGAACGATGTCGAGAGAAGAGTTCGACGACGGCGCGCTTGAGTTTGCGAGCGATGGAGTCACGCTGAGGAGAATCGTGACGGACGCGTCTTCGGCGCGATACGTCGAGCTCGAGGCGGACGAGACGCAAACCGTCATCGAATACTCGGACGGCGATGACGACGATCCGCAGGTGCGCCGACGTGAAATTCGGGGCTTGAGCGCGCGGTTTCACATCGTGTATAACGCATCGTTTCGCGTGCCGGTGCTCGCCGTGCACGTTCGTCGACTTCCGGGCGCGCAACTGACTCCGGAGCAGGTGCTCGCGTTGCTCCATCCAAATCGCGCGCGCGAACGAGTTTCCGATCCCGTCATCACTCCATACATCAACCCGAGCGAGTTCAACGACGGAAACTGGGCGTGCGTGCACCCTTGCGCGACGGCGGAGATCATGAAACTGCTCTTGGCGTCGGATTCGAGCGAGACGATTTTGCCGAAGAGATACTTGGAGATTTGGTTGCGGTACGTCGCGCGCGAAGCCAACCTAGACGTCACGCCCTGCGGCCGACTTCGCTTACCGAAACCGATCGATGCACACCGCGGCAATGGCGTGTGATGTGAACGCGCGCGCTCGATGTAGCTGATGAATGTATCTGTACAACAACAATTGAAACTGCTATATCCCGCCCGTCGTACGACGAGAAACGCTACTCATCTATGCAAATCAGCCTCCACGTTCTTCACCGGAACGCGGTCTAGGATCGTTCGCAACTCTTCCGGATCTAAATTCGGTTGTGCGCAAAACAATCGATGCAAAACCTGTAAATCTTCCACGTCGTCGCACGTCGCCGCGCGTTTTACGATTTCGCGCTTCAACGCGCATTCATCCCTGTGCATCCGCCACACGTCCTCCAAGCCGAGCACGCACTCCGCGATCGAAGGTTGCGGCCCAGACCTCTCGCCACCCGCTCGTTTCGGCGGCGGTGTCAAGTTTCTCGTCCGCATCCATGCGTCCGTCTTCGCGCGCTCCAACTCGCGCGTCAAGCGCTCGAATTCGTCGCACTCCTCTCGCAACCTCGTGAACAACCGATCGAGCGCCGCGTACTGCGCCTCGATGACGCGTTTCCCGAAATCTTCGTTCCCTAAAACGTCCTCGCGCGTCGCCCCGCGCTCGAGCGCCGGCATGCGCTCGAATGCGTTCACCACCGCTCCCAAGAGCGCGGTCGACGCCTTTTGCGCGTCGTCCCACCGCTCGCGCGCGCTCGCGACGCGCGCGTAACCGTCGCGAAACGCGTTCAGGAACGCATCCATCCCCTCGCCGCCGACGCGCGCCGATGACGAGCGACGTCGTCGACGAGTGGCGCCGCATTCGTCGACGCGCGGTCGGTTGGCGAAAAAGTTTCTAGAATGTCATCCACGCGCGCGCGCGCGCTCGAGCTGTACCGCGCTTTCTTGCGGTGCGGGCGCGCGTTCAACGATTACAACGTGCGCGAGTACGTCAAGCGTCGCTCGGGGGAGGCGTTTCGCGCCAACAGGACGCTCGAGAACGGTGACGACATCGCGCGAGCCCTCGCGCGAGGGAAGGAGGAATTAGCGGTGGCGCAACGCCAGGCGGCGGTGTACGAACTGTACGGGGGGTCGAGAAAACCGAGCGCGATGGATGTGCGGCGCTAGTGCGGGCGCGCGCGGCGAAGCGCGAGGTTGGTGGTGTAGATTGGGCGTAGTAGCGAAGGGGCCTCGACCGGTTTCGGTAAAAGAGAGACGGGAGACGTCGATGGGTTCGGGTAATAGTACTTTACAGCGTTGTCTTAGTCGTTCGTTTCGTTTCGTTGCGTTTCGTTTCGCGTTCATCGCACGACGTCTCTCGCGCGCGTTCGCGCGTCGCGCACGACGCGTTCGGCGTCAACCTCCGTCGCGCGCTCGACGTCTCGAAGAATCGTTCGACACGTCGACGTCACGCGCTCGCGCGACTCGGCGTCTCCGAGGGATAGTTTCTCTAAATCACCATCCTCCAAGTGCGCCGCTCGACGGGCGGCGGCGAGACACACGCGCTCGGGAAGACCGGCTAAGCGCGCGACGTTGACGCCGTAACTTCGAGGACACGCGCCGGTCGCGAGGGTGTATAAGAACGTCACCGTCTCTCTCCCGTACGACGACTCGCCGGCGCGATCGCGCGGAGACTCCACTCGACATGCCATGTGCGCCAACGCGACGTTGGGATCGCGCGCATGATCGTCCGCGAGGCGATGGTAGTGCGTGCTGAAGAGTGTTCGACATCGAGCGTCGACGAGGTGCGTCGCAACGGCGTGCGCGATGGCGGCGCCGTCGGCGGTGGCGGTGCCTCGACCGAGCTCGTCGAGAGCGACAAGTGAATGCTTGGTCGCGCGTCGCAACATGGCGCCCGTCTCGCTGAGTTCAACCATAAAGGTGGATTGTCCGCCCGCCAAATTGTCCTTGGCGCCGGCGCGCGCGAAGACGGCGTCCATGGCGGTCATCTCGAACGACGCCGCGGGCACGTCGGCGCCGATGTGCGCCATGATGGCGGCGAGACACACTTGTCGGAGGTAGGTGGATTTACCTCCCATGTTCGGGCCGGTGATGAGACAGAAGGCTGGATGCGAACCACCGAGACGAGCGTCGTTCGGGACGAAGGAACGCGCGAGAGACGCCGCACACGGATGCGACAACCCGATCGCATCGAGCGTCGCTGGCGCGTCGTCGAGCGGACGCGGGAGGACCTTGGGCGTGCACACGGATCCGCATGACGCGCACATCTCCTCGCTCACGATGGCTAAGGACGCGAGGACGTCGACGACGGCGCCGACGCTCGCGGCGTCTCGCCACGCCGACGCGTGGTCGCAAAACTTGGCGACGACGCGTTTAAAGACACCGGCTAGCGCTTCTTCGCGAGCTTCCGTCGCCGCCTCGCGATCGGCGCGAAGTGGAACCAACTCATCGCACGTGAACCGCTCGAATCCCTTGCGCTTTCCTTCACGTACCCAGTGTTGGGGAACCTTGGACGCCAAACGATCCGGCACCTCGACGAGATGCGTATCCTTGTTGGCGTTGACGAAACACACCTCCGTCTTGTGTCCACCCAGATCGACGCGCGCGCGTTCTAACCACGACGCAAGCGCCTCGTCGGCCGCCGCGAGACGGTCCTCCGCGGCGTCGAGATCGGCATCCACGCCGCGCGCGGGTTCGATGCGTCCGCTCGTCTTGGCGGCGTTCCAATCAAACGCGGCTTCCATCTCGTCCAGTGCGCTCAAATCCGGCAACGCGACGCCGCCCACGGCAGCGAAGACGTCATCTTGAGTTGCGGCGGAGTCGCCAGCGACGCAAAGCGCACGAATGACGTCGGATTGTTCGCACGCTTCGATGCACGACGCCAAGACGCGCGTCGCGTCTCGAACCGCGCGCGCTCCCTCCAGCGCGGCAAGGAAATCATTCAATCGCGCGCGCGCCGCGTCTTCGTACAACACGACGTGTGACGCGCCTCTACCCTTACCCGCGCTCGAACCGACGACGCGCGACACCGCACGTTCCGCATCTGGCGCGTCTCTCAATAATTTACGCGCGACCCCGGTCGCCTCGATCCCGCATCCGCGCATGGCGGCAACGGCTTGTTGTCGAGCGCGAATCGCCGCGGCGCTCGTCAACGGTCGGCATATCCATCGTCGAAGCAAACGACGTCCCGGTCCGCTCGCGCACCTATCGAGCGTCGCCAAGAGTGTTCCCGCGGTGCCGCCAGTGGTGTTCTCCAAAACTTCCAAGCCCGACAACGCGGCGGCGTCCATGGCGACGTGCGAGGCGTGCGCCCATCGCGCGAGACGTTCGCGCGCGTCTCCAGCCTCTGTCGTGTGCAAGGCTTCGATTCGACCCTGTGGCACGAGATCAGCGTCGACGAGTGCGGCGCGCAGGTACGCGACGACGGTGCCCCACGCGCTGAGTCCACATTCGCGCATCGGATCGCACGCCGTGTCGCGCAACTCTTTGATGGCGTCCGGGAAACCGTTCTTGAACGATTTGAAGTACCCCTCAGCCTCGGCGTCTTGAATCGCCTCCGTCGCCGACGTCGTTCGAAACGCACGATGGTTGGCGCGCGCGCATATTTCATCCGTCGCCATTTTCACGCGCGCGGCGAGTCCCGACGGCGGCGTTAAAATCTCCACCGGACGAAGCTCCGCGAGCGCTGTTCGTAAGCAACTCGCGCCGTCGTCATCGCGCCACGCCCCTACGAGGAATCGACCGGTACCGCAATCCGCGGCGCAGAGTCCGATCCATCCACCACCGTCCTCCTCTTCGCCGCCGTCGATGACGCAACACACGTACGCCGCGTCCGGAGACGAATTCAACATGCCGGTGTCCACCATCGTGCCCTGCGTCAACACTTGCACCATCTCCCGTCGCACGACGGTGTCTTTACACGTCTTATCGCGCTTCTTCCGCTCAGCCAACTGCGCGGGCGTCTCCGTCTGCTCGATGCACACGACGCGGTGCCCGTTTCGCGCGAGTTGTTCGGCGTGTTTCGCGTAATTCTTTTCCGGAAATCCCGCGTGCGGTTGATCGCCACGCATGTACATCAATCCCAACTCTCGAACGCCGATGTGGGCGTCCATTTCGTACATTTCGTAAAACTTACCCATCTTGAACAGGAGCACAGAGTCGAAATTTTGCGCCTTGAATCTCCACCACTGCGTCTGACCGGGTGACACTGTCCACTGCACGCCGTTGGCATCGCGAAGCTTCGGGAAACTCGATGGGAGCAGAAGCGTCGATGGATCGTAGTCTGCATCGTGCGGACGCCTCCCCTTGGCGTCTCGAATGTGTTCGGGCTGCATGAATGGAAACTTGAGTCGCTCTCTCGCGTCGTATTGCTCGGGACCAACGCCGCCGAGAACGTCGGCGGCGCTCAAGTCTTTCGGCGCGGATGATTTCGTCACCGTCGACGTCGTGTTCACGGTCGTTTTCCTGCGACCATTCGTCGTCGACGGCGGTGCGGACACCTTCGCCTTGGCGGGCGCTTTCTTCGCGTGCGCTTTTCTCTTCTTCTTTGCCGGCGACTCGCTCTCTGAAAAGTCGTCGTCCTCCTCCTCCGAGGACTCGTCGTCGCTCATGTCCACATCGAACGCCTCGTCGTCGTCGTCCTCGCTCTCGCCGTCCAGATCGAAATCACTCCCATCGTCATCCAGATCGTCCTCCTCCTCCTCCTCCTCCTCGTCAAAATCCTCGTCGAAATAATGCGTCTTGGCTTTTGATTTCGTCACTCGCTTCTTCGGCGCCGCCGCGCGTTTTCGCTTCTCCCCACCATCCTTCACCGCCGCCCGCGCGTCTCGCGTCTTCACCGCGCGAGGCGACCGCACCGTCTTCACTTCCTCTTCTTTCGACGCCACCGCCGTCTCCTCCACCTCCAAAGGAATGTTTTCCTTTTCGTCTCGTCTCGCGCTCGCCGCGTCGTCTCGCTTCCCCGTCACGGTCGATGCTGCGCTCGTCCCCTCGTGCGCGCTCGCGCTCGCGTCCACGCGCGCCGCCGCGACGTTGGAATCGCTCTTCGTCACCGGGGAGAAGAAGGAGGCGATGGATCGCTGTCCCGGCGCCGGCGTCGGCGGTTTCTTGGCCGAGCCCATGACGCGCGTCGGTTCGTTCGCGCGCGAATCGACGTCGATGACGTCGCGCGAGACGTCGTGCGGTCGATGTCGCGACCGAGACCGCGAAGAGAGGGACCGTGTTCGCGCTACGTGCGTCGATGAGCCGCGCGAGGTCGACGACGCGACGTCGAGCCGCCGCGATGTGTCGGATTATTTGAAAATTCGAACGAGACAGCTGCGCGCGCGACGGCGAGAGAGAACGATGGGGTTGTTTTGACTATTACATGACGCGATCAGTCGCGGTAGCACACGCGCTTGGCGACTCGGACGATGTCGTCGACCTGGGGAAGGGCCAACCGCTCGAGGTTCTCGGCGTACGGCATGGGCAGGTCGACGCCGGTGATGCGTTCGACCGGGGCGTCGAGGTGGTCGAAGGCGTCCTCGTTGACGACGGCGGCGATCTCGGCGCCGACGCCGCATTGGGGCCAACCCTCTTCGACGACCACCATGCGGTTGGTCTTGCGCACGGAGGCGGAGAGAGCGCCGCGGTCGAGCGGGCGAAGCGAGCGGAGGTTGATGACTTCGGCTTCGATGCCCTCCTCGCGGAGCTTCTCGGCGGCTTCGAGGCAGTATCCGACCATCTTAGAGAAGGCGACGAGAGTGACGTCGGCGCCGGGGCGCATGACGACAGCCTTACCGATTGGTAAGACGAAGTCCTCGTCCAGCGCTTCCTTGGGAAGAGCGAATTCTTGGCCGTACAAGAGTTCGTTTTCCAAAAACACGACGGGATCCGGATCGCGAATGGCAGCCTTCAACAAACCTCGAGCGTCCTCGGCGTCGTACGGGGCAAGGACCTTGAGGCCCGGGATGGACATGTACCACGCGGCGAAGCACTGCGAGTGCTGCGCCCCGACGCCGGCGGCCGCACCGTTGGGACCGCGAAAGACTATCGGCGACGAAATCGCGCCCGCGGACATGTACAGCGTCTTCGCTGCGCTATTGACGATGTGATCGATGGCTTGCATGGAGAAGTTGAACGTCATGAACTCGACGATCGGTTTCAATCCCATGAAGGCGGCACCGACGCCGAGACCGGTGAAACCAATCTCCGTGATTGGCGTGTCTCGCACGCGCTCGGCGCCAAACTTTTGCAGCAGTCCCTTCGTAATCTTGTAGGCGCCTTGATAATCACCGACTTCCTCGCCCATGATGAACACCTTTTCGTCGCGCGTCATTTCTTCGCTCATCGCGCTGTTCAACGCGTCGCGCACCGTCATGCGAGGGGAATCCGCCGGAAGAGCTCTCGCGACAGCTGCCGGCGTAGACGACGCGTCCTCGGTTCTCCCGCTCGCTCTCGAATTCCTCAATGGCACACCCTGTTCCTTGATCGAGCGATAATCTGGTCGCTCGAGCACAGCACGCGATCCGCTCGCATCTTCCGCCGTCGCCCCGCTCGCGTCTCCCGCCACATCCGCCGCCACAAAATCCTTAAACGCGTCGACGTCTTCTTCGTTTTCGCACATCACGCACACCGGCTTCCCCACCGGAATATCGTCCGCATCTCCGCTCGGCACGAGAATCTTCGCAAGGTACCCATCCTCCATGGATTCCATCTCCATCACCGCCTTATCCGTCTGCACCTCGGCCAAAATATCCCCGGTCGCCACCGCGTCGCCCTCCGCTTTTCGCCAGCTCGCGATCCCGCCTTGGGTCATCGTCGGCGATAACGACGGGAACGGAATCACCTGATGCGGCGGGTACGACTTCCCGGACGAATACCAACGCGCGCGCGTCCACACCGCCGCCCGACGCGCCCCATCGAGCGCGCGGCGCATCGTCGACGCCGCGTCTTCGGTCGCTCGAGTCATCCGCGTCACCGAATCCATCGCTGGCGCGCTCGCCCTCGCCCGCACGACGCCCCGCGCGACGCCCCGCGCGAGACGCTTCGCGATCGCCGACATCTTGCCTCGACTGCGCGCCGAGGACCGATTGCGCGCGCGTGTGACGCGTCCCGATCGACGCCGGCCGCGGTTAGGGCAAAAGACCCGGGAGTGTTTACGATTCGTGGGCGCCATCGACGCCGTGGGGGACAGAGCGCGGCGCGTTCAGCGCGACGACGCGCGAGGAGTGAGTCACGGACGCGCGCGCGGTGTCGCGGTGTCGCGTCGAACGCGGTCGCGACGGTGGTCGACATGACGCACGACGTGGATGGGATGAACGACGCGCTCGTGGAGGGCGTGCACGGGAGCGTCGCGCGAACGTCGAGAGGGCTCGGCGCGGCGGTGGATGCGTCGAGCGAGTGGCAGGATGAACTCGCGGCGCGCGTCGATCGATGCGCGCACGAGCTGGAGGTTTTGCTGGAGGCGATGCCGGAACACGGGTCGGGGGATCACGCGAGGCGGTTGCGCGCGGTGCGGGCGCGGGTGGATGGATTGGGGGCGAGCGCGAAGAATTTGCGCGAGCGCGTGCGAAAGTTGCACGATACGACGACGTTGATGCGTCGGGCGGATCTGGCGGTGCTCGCGGCGTGCGCGCCGGGTGAGTTGCCGTCGCGGGCCAAGGCCTTCGCGTCGAAGGAGGCGGCGGTCGAGCCGAGAGACGACGCCGACGCGTAAGCGTGGTGCGCGATCGCGCGTGTCGTGAGTATTTGACTTGCTGTGTACAGTGTAGATTATTTTTAAAAACACTATCTGAACGTAGAGCTACCGTGATGACTATGATGATGAACGCGCGCGTCGCCGCGCGGACTCGAGACTATTAAAATCGACCGACGTTCGGACCCAAGTTGAGCTTCGCCTCCATGATCGAGTGGGTGTCCGCGATCGGTCCCTCCTCGCGCATGCTCGCTTGGTTGAGGTAATCTTCGAATCCGAACCGATCGATGTCACCCGTCATGATTTGAAGCCCCAAACGTTTGCTCTGAATGGGACCCGGAAGACGCTCCACCTGACTCAAAATTTGTCTCTCGATGTCCAACTTGGCCGGAATCGCCGCGCCGTGCGCCTGTGCCATCATCTCCAACTTTCTCGTGTACTCGACCCCGTTCGCGCGCTGCAAAGTCGACGAAAACGACGCACACGATCGGTCAGTCTTTCGTTCGCGCGTCGGTTCGCCTGCGTCGAGATCTCCGCCTCGACCCGCGTCCCGCCCTCCTCCCGCGCGCGCGTCTTCATCTAGCCATCCATCGTTCGCGCGTCACGCACCTCCTCTTGCATCACTTGCACCGGGTGCTTCTTCGTCGACGCGCCGACCTCACGCGCGGCGGCGAGTCCGAGTCGAAGCGTGTCCACGGGTCTTCGCAAAAATTTGATCTCGTCATCCATGACGCGCGTTCTGTATCGCGCTCGCGGTAGGCGTGCACGCTCGGATTCGTATCGCGAGACGCTGTGTTCGTCGCCTCGTTCGGTCGCGAGGTCGGTCGGCGGGGACGGCGAGGACGGGCGCGCGACTGTGACGATCGGTGCGACGAGCGGTTGGCTTTTGGGCGCCAAGGACACGGCGGCGCGCGAAGAGAAATGAAACTGTCGTTGGCTAGTTATCTACAAATTCTACGCGGTGCGCGTTGACGTTCATGCGGACGATTCTGTGGCGTCCGATGACGCCTCGGCCTCGGCGGCGGCTTGCGCGGCGGCTTGCGCGGCTTGTCTCGCCTCGATGCGACGCTTTTCGGCGCGCGCCTTTTGGTCGTTCGCCTTGCCGTACTTGCCCTGCTCAGCGCCGTTTCTCCAAGCCTCCATGCGCTCGACGCGCGCGGCGTCGTACGCGCCCTTGTCCTTTTCGTTTCGAAGCCACTCAGCCCAGTTGTCGGTGTCGCGCGCGGTGCGATCGACGCCGTACCACTCGGGGAGATAGCCGCCGATGGCGTGCGGCGGTTTGGCGCCTTGTTGCACGTGGTAGCAATTCAAACGGTTCTTTCGTCCTCCGTTCGTCGAGCGTTCGTCGCCGTGGCTGCACACGTTGATCAACAACCACGCGTCGACCATGTCGGCGCCGTTGTGACTGACGATGTGCTCGTAAATTTTCTCGGTAAACTTGGGGCCGAGCATGTACCCGGCGAGACCCGCGCCGCCGTGCATGCGGTTTTGCGCGTACATGTAAATCATATCCTTACCCACCGGCCACTGCTTAACGAACTGACCGGTGTGTTCGTTCTTCGTCTTCAAAAAGATGACGTCGGCGTTGGTAGGGGCGTTATCGACGACGCTCTGAAGCGCGCCGACGGGAACGGTGAGGTACCACAAACCGTCGCTCTCAAAGACGATGGTCCACTTGTTTTTATACTTTTGGTGCAAACGCCACATGCGCGCGTGGGAAAACAGACACCCGACGTGGTGTGCGATGTGTCTCGATCCGGGAGGAAGCATTCTATCGGCCCGCTTTTGCGCTCCGGCGAGATTGGCGAACCAGTGCATGCTGCCGACGGGGCGCAATTCGTTGAGCGTCTCCACCGCCTCCTCGGCGAGCTCAATCGTCTTCGGCCACGCCGCCGCGTACACAGCGTCTTGAATCTGCACGAACCCATTCTTCGTTCCATTCGTGTCTCCCTTGGCGGCGCCGGCACCACCGAGATCGAACGTCCTCTCGAATCTCGTCACCAACTTGCTCGCCTTGGCTTGATCCTTGGCGTCGTCCGCAATCGCGATGACATACACCGGGGTCTCGAGTTTCCTGCGCACGCGTTCGTCGCCGTCCAAGTACCGAGACGCGGGAAACGTCGGGAACGAGTCCTCGTGCGACCACTTCTTCGCCGCCTCCAACGCGCGTCCTTCCAGTTTGACTTGATCCATCTCCGCGTACGCCAACGCCGGGGTGTTCACCTCCTCCATCGGCACGTTCGGCGTCCACGGCGGAAGCGGCGTCCACCGTCGAACGCCGAGTCGCGGCTTTTGCATCGCGGTTCGGAACTTGGACGTGTGTCCGATCATGTCCGTCGTCAGACCGACGCTCACGCACACCGCGCCGATCGAGGCGAGGGCGACGAAGATGTTGAAACGGCGACGCGCGCTCGCGTCGCGCGACTCCTCTTCAAAGTATTCGGTCGCCGCGTCACCGCTGACGGCCGAACGACGAGGAATGAGCGTCGCGAGTTCATCGGGCGACGCCGTTCGAGCCATCGCGACGCGCGCGACCGACTCTGGCGCGCGAATCGTCCGACCAGCGGGTGTAACATCCTTCTTCTCTCGAGAATCGAGTCCCCGCGCTTGAGTCGTGAACCCTCGGAGGATGTCGAGGACGTCTCTCGAACTCGACAGGGAACGACGGCGCGCGACGGACGACGATCGAGCGCGTTCTCGAGCGCGCGTTTTCATCGTTTTGCTCGCATTCCACTCCTTTCGCGCGAAACGGTCGAGTGAACAACGTGCGTGGTTATTTTTACATGCAAAGGCGCTCGTCCTTCGCGACGAACGCGCGCGCGCCTACGCGTCTTGCTGAGAGTCCTCCGTCGTGTACCGACCCAAGGCTGAGTTGAAAAAGGCAAAGATACCCTTGACGATGGATTTGCGAATCTTGACGACGCTCTTCCCGAACTCACCGCCCGGTCCCGCGCTCGTCTCGCGAATGAAGAGGGTGTAAATCAGTCCGAAGCACCCGTTGACGACGAGCATCGCCGAGAAGAACACCGCCACCGGAGGTTCCTTTTCGATGAACATGTCCAATCGCTCCCGCGCCGTCGTTCCTTCCCTAATAGCATCTATACCGATCTGTTCGTCGCGCATGACCTCGTCCACGACCTTACGCTCCTCTCGCGCAAGCTCCTCGCGAAACGTCCCCGCGACTGGGCCCAAAACCTCCCCTCTCGCGGTCGCCGCGGTCGCCGCGTCGCCGTCCACGCCCGCGAGCGTCATCGCAAGCGCCAAGCAGCTTGCCGCCATCGCACCGCGCGCGCTCGCGCTCGTCTCTCCCTCCTCATCGCGCGTCGCGCGAGTCGTCGTCGACGTCACCGCGCGCGAAAGATGTGTGCGCGAGATGCGCGCCATCGCGCCGCGCGCGCGTCGTCCGGCGGTACCGGCGACGCCGAGGTCGGCGAAAGTGCGCGGAAGATCGCGCGTCATCGCGCGCGGGGCGATCGACATGTCGTCGAACGGCGGTGCGCGCGCGTGTGCGGCGCCGAAGGCGGGCAAAGAGAGGATAAGACCCGTATGAGTAAACAGAGTGAGCTTGCACTTGCGCCAAGGACGCGCCCGCCCGAGCGAGACGACGCGCTCGGCGCGACGGTGGACGGCGCGATGCGGTCGCGGAACGATGTCGCAGTGTAGTTTCGTTACGCTATGTGAACAGATGATGAATACATTGAGTGTATGCGAAGAATGACGTGTTTATGCGAAGGACGTGTGCGCCTGCCCGAGCGAGACGACGAGCTCGGCGCGACGGTGGATGACGCGACGCGGTCGCGAAATGATCTCACGTTCGCTGTCGGCGCATTGTCCTCGCGCGTTGGCGCCCCAAAGATAGAGCGCGCGCGCGGAGGGATCGGCGTCGTCGACGACGACGGCGGCGGAGTGGCGGGCGCCGCACCGCACGACTTCGACGTTTTCGAGGTCGTCGACGAGCGCGGGCGTGGCGGTCGCGCTTCCGACGTCGACGTCGACGACACCGAGTTGACCGTCGCGATTGGACCCGAAAGCGTAAACGTGACCGTCTCGAGTGAGGAGGAGGGTGTGCGCGTCGCCGCACGCTGCGTCCGACACGAGCACCTCGACGCTCCACAAACTCTCGACGCGCTCCGGTCGATCCACGCGCGCGCTCGCGCGTCCCAACCCACACGTTCCGTACACGTTCCACCCAAACGTCCACGCCGCGCCGTCTTCACTGACGAAGACGCCGTGATTCGCCCCGAACGCGATCGCGCGCACCCGCCACGCGAACGCGCTCCTCTCGAGCACCGGCGCCTCGCTCGCCGCCTCCGACTCTCCCGCGAGTCCTCGTTCCCACACCGCGCCCTCACCGTCGAGCGCGATCATCGCGCGTCCATCTCCGACCTCGATCGCCGCGACGCCGCGTTCGCCGACGCCTTCGTCCCGTCGCCACTCGAAGCGTTCGTCGCCGACAAAGGCGCGCCCAAACCACCCATCCTCAGTCGCCACCCACACGACGTCCCTCGCGCAAGCACACGCCACCGCTTGACCCAACCGCGCGTCGACGACGTCGATGTCGTCACGAAAGATCCCTCCGCGCACGCGCGCGAGGTTGGCGCGACGTCTGACCACCACCGTGAACCCCCAACCGCTCGCCACGACGTCCCCGGGCTCGAACGTGTCCACCACCTCGAGCTCGGCGGCGCGCTCGCGCGAGCGATCGCTCGTGGAGGAGGACGAGCTGGGGGAGACGCGTCCGAACCATCCGACGTCGCGCCAGGGTCTCGACATGCGCGGCGCGCGCGTGACACTGGCCGGGCGGTCCAATGGGTGGACCTCTCGGTGAGATATTTTACGCTTTTTCGCTGCTTTTTGGTCGTCGGGCATCGAGCAGTCGAGTGCGTCGTGTATTGATGAAAAGCTACGAGAGATGCTCGGTGCGAGAGATGCGGGCGTGGGCGTAGAGGGAGACTCGGCCGTGGAGCGACCACGGCTTGGCGTCGGCGGTGAAGAGACGGAAGAGGAGAGATTTGGGTTGGAGACGGGCAAAGGCGTCGCCGAATTCATAGTGCGCCGTCGCTCGAGGTTTGAGGGCGGGCACGACGAAGTCGGCGATGTGGTGGACGGTTGTCGTCGCGTCGGCGCCGATGGTGTCGTCACAGACGGCGGTGACGCGAAGGACGCTCGGAGAGTAACTCTGCGAGAGGTCGGGAAGGGTGAGCTTGAAACCGACGACGACGGAGGACGGGACGCCGAGACGAAGCGTCGAACCGGCGAGACTGCACTGTTCGAACGTCGCGCGCATGTATTCGCGGCGAATCATCGGGATGGCGTCTAACGTCGATTGGACGTCGACGTCGGCTAACAGGTCCGCCGCGGCGCGGCTCATTTCGGCGCGAGACTCGGAGCGAAACGCGTCCGGAGTCGACTCGACGACGAAACTTCCTCCCGTCGGCGGCGGCTCCGTCTTCGAGACGATAGCGTGAAGCTCATCCAATGCTTTGATACAGCGCGCATCGTTCGGATCATCTTTTTCCACTGGATCCGAGCTCGTAGCGAGATTCTGTTGCGATCCGAGCGCGTTCGAGACTTGACTCAGCGTCGCCGAATTCGGGCGCATCATTTGGCCCATGATGGAACCGGTGATGCTCGATAAACTCAAACCCCTGAACGAAGAGGAGATGCTGTTCGAAGACGAAGATGCATTTCTCGCGCGTTCAATGTCCAGTTGTTTCAGGTCCAAACGCGCCAACCAAGCTCGGAGCGCATCTCTAGCGTCGAATTCATCCGGCTGACGGCCGTCGCCAGAAATCAACGCTCGCTTTCTCGCGTCGGACACGCGCGCGCGCAGTCTGATGACTTCCAGTTCGAGAAGCGACGCCAAGGTTGCCTCGGACGGGCGAATGTCTTTCAGAGCGTTCACGTAATCCATCTCGGTGAGAGTTGACGTCGACGCGTCGGATTCGTCTTCGGAACGCAACGCATCGAGACTGGCGGGCGAAGACGGCGACTTCGCGCCCTTCGTTCCGACCGCTTCCACCGTTCGTCCACCGGAAACGAGCTCAAAGTGACCGATCGCTAAGAATGATTTCGATTTGAATTCGTCGTCGCGCAACTCGTTCCACGCACGCAACGTCACCGTGTAACCATCGTCTTGCCAGGACGCGTCGGATGCGTCTTCGGAGAACGCCCACAATAATCCATCCACCGCGGAAGTCGGCGCGCTCAGCGGGAGCGCGAATCGCGTTCCCGGCGGCATGCGCGGCAACGCGAGACGTGTGGTCTTTTCTTGACTTCTCGTTCGCACGATCACTTCGACGTGAGACGGAGAGATGAATTCTGGTACCGCCGCGGGCGACGTGACGAGGAGATACTCCGGCGCGCCAACGCCCGACGACACCGTCAAGTCCATTGAAAATTCGTGCGATGCGACGGGTGTGATGAAGAGTGGACATACCGTCGCCAACGCCGAGCCGCACGAGCTCATCGCGCAATTCAAGAGATCGTCCGCGAGGTCTTGTTTGAAACACGCGGAGTGGTTGGAAATCGACGCAGCGTCGGAGCGCGTCACCGCGCGCCTGGAAACATCTGGAGCCGACGGGAAGTGCTTGGCTGAATTCAAGCCAAGGAATATTTCGAATTGCTGCTGCTTCGTTCCATCTGAAACCATGTTGTGAAACCGTCTCTGAATGCCGAGGGCCGCGTTCGTCATCGTACTACTCGCCGACACCGGCGTGGATTTGAAACGGACGGCGGCCGCCGTCGCGGGATTCGCGTCGAGCAAATGAATCGTCGCAGAGTGCGACGCCCTGGTGGACGTGTACATTTGTGCGTGGAAATCACCGTTCGCTAGAAATATCTCAACCATCGCGGTCAAACACTGCGGGAGCATGGCGGCTCGGAATTCGTCCACCGTGCTGCTCAACCATTTGAAGGAATCCGTCGTCGCGTTGGCATTCTCCGGACTTTTCATGAGCTCATCCAACCATTCAGCGCCTCCTGTTTGGCGTAATCCCTGACCAGAGTTTAGACGAGAGAGTAATTTCGATTGACCGGCGCCACCCTCAGGACAGTTGACACGCGACATCTCCGCGCTCGACGGCGTGCTCGGCGGCTTGGACGGCGTCGCCTGTTCCGGCAACGACCAGCTCGTCGTTCGCGTGTTGTGATCGATGTAAAACGTCCTACCGGTCGTAGTGTCCGTGCGCGATTCCCAGCCTTGAGGTAAAGACGACCCACTCGACGTTCTCGGCACGGGCGCGTCCGTTGAACCGCTCCCCGCGTAGGCGAGACCGGCGTTGACGTTGGCGTTGAACACGCTGAGTCCGAGTTCGGCGCACTGTTCCGTCAACACCTGCACCGCGACGAAGAATCCAGCCAAGTTCGTGCGATCCAACGAATCCGCGCAGTTATATCGCAAAATCCCCCGTTGCCAACCGCTCACGGTTTTCTCGACGCGCTCACCGTCGAACGCGCTCGCGATGCCCGTCGACATGGATCCTTCGACGAGTGGATTCCGTAGCGCCACCCACAATCCTTCCACAGTCTTCGGCTCACCGAGCGTTTTACAGTTTGCGTGCCAATCAAAGTTCAATATGGAGACGCTTTCTAAACCCGTGCGCTGTCGAACCCCACTGATGGCTTCGTGAAAGTGTTCCGAGAGCAACATTTCCGGTTTACCCGGCGCGCATCTGAGCAAGTTTACGCACGTAATCGGGAACGATTGACGCTCACCCGCGGTCGCGCCCGAACGCGTGCGGTACGCGTTCATGACGCGGTTGAAGTATGTGCTCGTGCCCCGGTACGGGTTATCCTTGGACACTTGAATCTCAGCCTCACCGTACGCCTGCTTAATCTCTTGCACCCAACTGATGGGAACGCTCCCTCGACGCCACACGTACGACGACCAATTCCAAATCTTACCACGCGGCGAGCGCGCGACACCGCTTGTAGACTCGTTCACCCCCGGCAACGACGCCGACGATGCCTGCGCGGCGTCTCTGTCCGCCTCGCACCACACGAGCTGTTCCATCTCCACCTCGTTTCCCGGCGCGCCCACTTCGTTTAAACCGCGCGCAAGGTATCTCGTGCCCGGATGCAGACTCGATCTCTTCCCGAAGATGCACAGATTGAATAATTTACCGTTCGAATCGCGCACTTCTCGAGATTCCACCAATCCCTGCATCAACGTCGGACACACGCCCGGAATCCACGTCGCTCGTAACGGCGCGGAGAGCGCGGCGTTCCACACCCACTCCCGGTCCGGATTCTCCAACCCGCCGTTCGATACCCCGTACGCGAACGGTCTCGACACGTCGTGCGTGTCACAGTAAAAATGCGTCCCACCGACGCTGAATTCACACAGCGACTGCGCGTTCGCCCGTTCCTCGCGACTCAAACCTCGACACGCGTTCACCAGAGGCGTTCGCACCCATGCGCTCGCCATCACCTGCATCACCTCATCCCCCGTCGGTAACACCGCCGCCACGCGCGCGTGCGTCGCCACGAGCAACAACGCGACGTCTCCGATCACCCTATACCCCAACGCCGTCACCCCTCGCGCCACCTCAACGTCGTATCCGCGCGCGCGCGCCGACGCTTCCGCCTCCTCCGCGCTCGCGAACGCGTCCCCGACCACCAAACCTCCCGTCGCCGCGCACACGCGCACCACCGTCGCCCGACGCGATCCACCGTCGTCCTCACGCGCGCCTCCTCTCGACACCAAAATCATCACCCGCGCGCCGTCCTCGCGCGCCAACACCACGATCCCGCAGTCTCTCGCCGAGGACGACGCCGACGCCCCGTTCCCATCATCCGTCGCCCCGCGCGCCGACGCCGACGCGCCCGACGCCATCGCGACCGCCGCGCGACGGCGACGACGACCGCGTCTCTCGTCGTCGGCGGCGTCACCGCCACCGTCACCGTCACCACCACCGACGCGCGCGAACGAATGGGTGACGCGCGACGACGGTGCGCATCGGATGTGATTCGAATTCGAACGACCGACGGAGACTTGACGTGAGACGTGCTAAACACAGATCGGAAGTCCGAGGATTGATTATTATGTAAAAGATGATGATGACGATGAAGCGCCGCGGCGACGCGCGACGTCGCGACGCGTCGTGGTGAGAGGCGCGCGTCGCCGAGACCCGTCGCCATGGCGCGCGCGGAGGACGGCGCGGTCGCGCGCGTCGCGCCGTCGACGGAGACGGAGACGACGGAGACGACGGAGACGACAGAGACGGAGACGAGTGGATTGATGACGACGAGCGGTGGTGGTTGTGGTGGAGGGACGCGATCGAGGGTGCGGGGAACGCGCGCGAAGACGCGAGAGTTGGAGAGCGACGCGGGATCGAGCGCGTTTCCTCGCGCGCAGGGGACGATGGTGGCGAGACGGTTGACGGGATTGACGATCGAGGCGGAGGACGCCGCGGACGCGGAGGCGGAGGACGCGGGACGCGGATGTCGGGACGCGAGACGGGCGCGAAGTGAGCGAGAGGTGGCGCGGGGGAGGCGAACGTTCGCGTTAGGTGATGGGTGTGAACACGAGATGGCGATCGGTGAGGATGGGGTGACGTGGTGGAGCGACGGGACGACGCGCGCGACGTATTCGTGCGAAGAGACGGTGCTCGACGCGACATGGTGTGAATTTCGTCGACGCGACGACGTCGGCGCGCGGGGATCGGAGGAGACGGCGACAACGACGACGACGACGACGAGTGATGGGTGGTTTTTGTGTGCGTTGCATCGAGATTCGTTCAGTCTGTTCGGGTTGACGGGGGAGACGCGGCGGATGCCGTTGGGTTTCGAGGCAGCAAGCGCCGCGGCGACGAGCGAGGGATTACTCTTCGTCTCTCGAGGCGGAGGCATGTACATCGTCTCGCACGCGCTCGACGCGCCGACGCGCATTGAAGGATTGAGCGACGCGGCGGACGCGCGGGTCGTTTGGAGCGACGCGCGACGACCGCTTGTGTTGACGTACGTCGCGTCTCGCCGAACGCACGAATTGTGGACGCTCTCGCTCGTTCCGGCGGGGAGCGAGACCGAGTTTAGCGACGCCGCGCCGGAGTTTGCGACCCGCGCGGATGTACTTTGGACGGAAACCGTGCGCGAAGATTTCGCGTGGGACTCGGCGTCGTATAGTTTAGCGCACGACGAGGAGGGACGCGAAACGTTTCTAGTCTCCGACAACGCGTCTCGGCGCGTGTGGACCTTGTACGTGGACGAGGCGCCGATGGACGGCTGTCGAACGAGAGACATGATGGAGGGAACCTCCGCGATCGGAGTGTCGGCTACGCGCGCGTCCGAGGGCATGTTAGACACGCTCGCGGTGGGCGTGGACGGGACGCTCGAATTGCGCGTGGGCGCGAGCGCGCTGTGTACATTGGACGTTTTGATGTCGGAAGGTGCGTCGTTGACGGGCGACGTGCACGCCTTGACCGATTGCGTCGGTTCGTGTGTCACCGTGTGCGCGTACGCATACGAGGCGTGTCTCAGAATACGCATTCCCGGATCGTTGGCGACACCGCACGCTCGAGCGCTGTACGTGGTGTTGCGGGAGATGTGTCCGAGGGGAGATTTTCTGGAAATCTCGCGACTGTTGTACGCAAGCGAGTGCGTTGGCGTGGAAGACGCCGCGAACGAGTGGGCGCACTTTGTGCAAATCCTAAAGACGTGGAGTGGGATGCACGCAAAAGCGGATTCGCACGAGCTCAGCGACTGGGAGTACGCGCAGCGTATTCTGCACGGAAGCGTGTCTCTGGAAGTTGTCGAATCGAGCGCCGGAGGACACGACGCCAATGCGAACGCGGCGCGTGTGGAAGTCGTTCTCGCCGCCGTACACACGGTGTACGAAGCCGCAAAGATTGATTTACTGCATCGAAGCATGTTGAAGCCGCTTCGCGTCTTCGCGCAAGAGTTGGCGGAAGTCGTCGCGAGCGAAGAGCACTTGGACCATTACGCGCGCGATTCCGGGTCTAGCGTCTCGCCTCTGTGCGGAAGCGCGCGCACGGAATGTGTGCCCGATATCATGCGCGCGATCGAAGGGATGTTTGCGGGAACATCAAATTTTCACAATCTCATCCCGTCCCTCGTGCTCGCTGGGCTCGAGGATCACGCGAGCGTAAACGCGGACACTTTCGGCGGCGACGTCTTGGTGCGCGCGCGACGCGTCGTCAAGATTTGTCACGCGTGTACCGTCGAAGTCGGCGGTTGGCCGTCATCCAAAGGAACCATTGCGTTTACCATGGCGGAGATGGGTTTCACGTTGGACGATTTGGAGCGCCTACCGCCGGGGTTGGCGTTACCGTTTCAAGGAATCTTACGCTGCTGCACCGATGTACCGTCCTCGGGATTACCCGCCGAGGCGTACGCACTCATCGGACGGAAAGATCTCGCGTTGATGTACGACGACGCGGAATTAGCTCGTCTGTCAAGTCAACGTCGACCAGTCGACGCACCGAAAAAGATGGTTCAAGAGACGCCCGTCGCCGACGGCTTGGAGCACTTGGAACAATTCGTCGGGCCTCTGCGGTTTCCTCGAGACTATAGAGTTCGAGAGGTTCGTAGCATACTAGGCACTGCAGCGCCAGTGCCAATAACGATCGACGACGTCGACGGTGCGGGCGGCGACGCCGAACAGGGATCACAGCAACAAGCTAAATTGTGGCTCTTGGCGTCGCGCACGGCGGCCATGCCGGTGGGTCGAGGAGCGTGCACGTTGGGCACCGTCGTCGTGAAACCGACAGAGGCGTTGCAAATTCCAACGCTCTGCCTCGCGGGTTGTTTACCGGCGCAGCAATACGCCGTCGTGAATTTAGATCACAACGCAGCGGACGCGCCGAAAGCATTTGTTGATTGGCCAGAATTTCACAACGGCGCGGCGTCTGGTCTTTCTCTGAGGTCTGAAGACACCGACAAGCTCACGCGAGCTTGGATCGTTTTCAATCGTCCAAAGGTGCCTACGTTTTCGCACGCGGGCGTCCTTTTGGCGCTTGGTTTGAATGGACATCTTTCGGGCCTGACGGCGACGGATTTGTACAGATATTTAGCGCAAGAACACGAGGCGACGACGATCGGTACGCTCTTGGGCGTCGCCGCGTCGAAAATCGGTACGGGTGATTCGGCGACGAGTCGCATGTGTTTCCTCCACCTACCGACTCGACACCCGTTATCGTTTCCGGAAATCGAGCTCCCATCGCTCGTGCAGTCGTGCGCGCTGCTCTCCGTCGGATTGCTCTACCAAGGCACGGCGCAGCGTCTCATCGTAGAGACACTTCTCAGCGAGCTCGGGAAATCGCCGGAAGGGAGCGTCATCACGGGTAGGGAGTGTTACGCGTTATCGGCCGGGTTCGCTCTCGGATTGGTCACATTGGGTCGTGGTCACACGGCGAGCGGATTGTCTGATTTACACATCGCCGAGCGTCTGCGACATTTCACCGTCGGCGGAGTCGTTCGACAGATTCCTCCGCCGGGCGGCATGCCGGCGTCTTCGGCGGCGAGGAAATCTCCAAACGCCGGCGTGACGTGGCAAGACACGTTCCCCACCGACGACGACTGGATGTACAATCCGAACAACGCGGAGCCACCCGCGCCCTCCGCCGACGGTTTAATTCTGGAAGGTTCGATGGTCAACGTCGATTTGACCGCGCCGGGCGCCATCGTGGCGCTCGGTTTGATGTACCTCAAGACGAACGACGCGTCGGTGTCGGCGCATCTTCAGGTGCCTTCGACGCATTACGGGCTTGACGACGCGAGACCCGATTACGTCATGTTGCGCGTGGTCGCCAGGAGTTTAATCATGTGGGACACCATCGATTCAAGCGCCGCGTGGGTGGAAGGGCTGTTGCCGCCTCTGCTTCGAGACGCGATGGACCAACGATCGACCACGGCGAGGGAGTCGCTCAACGATTCGTCTTGGCTCGGCGAAGCCGATCGCGAAGCCATCGCGCAGACGTACGTGTACGTCCTCGCGGGCGCGTGCATGTCCATCGGGTTGCGTTACGCGGGCTCCGGTAACCCCGATGCGTCGGCGACGTTGCGTCACTACGCGTTCAAGTTCGTCGAGTGGAAAAAGACAGCCGGACAGGATGGCGCACAGATGCTCGTCACCAAGTCGGCGCTCGAGACGTGCATCGGCGTCGTCGCCATGTCGCTCTCTTGCGTCATGGCTGGTACGGGCGATTTACCGACGCTTCGTTTGTTGCGCCATCTCCGCTCGCGTCTCGAAAAGAACGCGACGTCCAACGCCGGTCTCACGTACGGCGCGCACATGGCCATCGGACTCGCGAATGGATTTTTGTTCCTCGGCGGCGGCGCGCAGACGTTTTCCACCGACAACGAATCCATCGCCGCACTTCTCATCGCCATGTTCCCACAATTTTCTGAAAACACGAGCGACAACCGGTGGTACTGTCAAGCCTACAGGCACCTCTACGCGCTCGCGGCGAGAGAGCGATTGTTGAACACAGTCGACGCGAACACGCTCGAACCGGTGTCGACGCCGATTGAAATCACCGCGGTGACGCCGCGAGGCAACGAAGTGAGCACGCAGCTCGTGACGCCGTGTTTACTCCCGGATCCGGCCACGCTCTCGCGCGTTCGAATCATATCGCCGAGATACTGGTCTCTGGATTTGAACTTTGCGCGCATGGCCGAGGACGCCAAGGAGACGCTGTACGCGCTTCGCAGCCTTCCCGTGCAGCGACGCACGGCGTCGCTGTCCTATGAGGTGGACCGCACAGGCGCCAAGTCGCAGCTCGCGACGGCGCTTCACGCCGCCGGTGCGCGCGCGGCGCTCAAACCACCGTCGATCGAATCATCGTCGGATGAAAATTCAGCGCCGTTGGCCAACGCGACGGCGGCGAGAGCGGGACGAGACGTCGTCGACGTCTTCACGAGTGACGCGACACTCCTCGCCTTTGCCGCGCACATGTGCGACGGTTCGAGCGATCGAGCGGGGTACACCGCGGCGGCGTTGCGCGAGTGCATCGGGCGAGAGGTTCCGAAATCGCTCCGGTCGTACGTCGACATGTACGCGTCGTGCGAGGCGCTCGCGCGCTCGATTGAAAAGTCTGAAAAGGGCGTCGTCGCGGCGGCGTTGGCGATTAGCGATTTACGACTTTTAGACGCGTTTCACGGCTTGCTGAAGCGTTCGAACATCGACATCGATGCGATGGACGACGTGTTGCCGATGCCCATGCTCCTGGCCTCCTCATTCAGGAAGAACATTCTCCTCTCTCTCGACGCCAAGTACGGACATCGCCGAAACGCGGCGCTCGCCATGTACTTGCGAGGCGAAGGCTACGACGCCGCCTCGGACGCGCATGGCGGATTCGGGTGTTATCTCCGACTCTTGGGCGTTCCGGATCCGAAATCATTGCGAGCGGCGATCGAATCGGGGCTGAACCAATCGGGCGTGAATGATCTGAGCGCCGCCGCGTTGCGCGCGTGTCTCCCGGACGCCGAACCGTCGACGATTCTTCACGTCATCGAGGCGTGTCTTCAACATTAGTTTCATCACACATAGTCTTCACCGTTAGCACACACACGCACATTTGATTACATAGCTACTACACGACACGCTCGTCACTCCGCGCTCTCACTCTCCGCCGGTTCCGGCGCCGCCTTGGGAAGGACGCCGCACTTGGTAAAGACGACTTTCCGAAACGGCTTTCTAAACGCCGACTCTGCGACGAGCGCGCGCTTATCCCCGATCGATTTTGCCACCGCGAAAAACGGTGAACTCGTGTTATCCTTCACCGTCGGTAATTTACTCAGCGCGTCGAGCACGTCTTGCCCGCTCGTCACGCGTCCCACGACGACGTTCGTCGCGTCCAGCTCCGGCGCCGCGCGAAGCGTAATCGTGAACCCCGTCCCGTTCGGCGGAGGAGGAGGAGGATCGTAGACCGTCTCAAACTTCCCGCGCACACTCACTAATCGACTCTTCGGTTCTGGTTCTGGTTCGTTCGGGTCTCTTCGCACGATGAGACTCACCAATCCTCCCTTGTCGTGCTTTCTTCGTCCCGGCGTCTCCAAATCCGCCGCCACGCGCTCCGCCGACGGCCCGCCGACGACATCCACCGCCGAATTCGTGCCCGGGGTGACGAACGCCGCGACGCCAGAATTCTTCAAATACACCTCCGCATCGTTATCATCTTCGGCCACCTCGATCGAATCGAGCGTCGTGCGTCGATAACTCAAACCGCCGACGCCTCGACACAGTTGCGCGAACCTGCGCCCGCTGAGCGTCGTTTCATCCACCTCGACGACGACGCGACCGAGCGCGTCGCCCTCGACGGCGATGTCAAAGAAACACTCGGTGGTCGCGGCGTCGGCGCGCGCGCGAGGGACGCGCGCGAGCGTCGAGGCGAGCGCGGTGAGCGCCGCGAGCGCGCGTCTGGACAGCGTCCGCGATGATAACGCATCGTCGGTCGTATCTGTCGACGCACGCGCGGTGAGACGCGCGGTGCGAGACGCGCGCGCGAGCGCGCGACGCGGAACGCGCGGCGCGACGGTGCGGCGTGGCACGGTGCGCATGTCGATCGATCGATCGACGGACGACGCGCGCGACGAATTGACGCGCGGGGAGGCTCGAGGAAAAAGATTTTTCAACATTCGCTTTGGCTTCATCAATCGAATACATGCGCTCGCTAGAGAGTGAGTGAGTGAGTGGTGTAAAGGAGTGCGAACATCTTCGCGTTATTCGTCGGGTTCCTCGACCACGGGTCCGTCTTCCTCGTCGTCGGCGTCGTCGGCGCCTACTTCGGCGGCTTCGGCTTCGGCGTCGCCTTCGTCGTCCGACGCCGGCAGGAAGAAGGCTTCGAAATTAATCGAACTCTGCCCACCCGGCGCCTGCGTCACCCCGCCTCGCGCGCGTCGTCTCGCCGGCGCGTCGTCGGCGAAGATGTTCGCGCCCTGAATCTGTTTCACCGCCGCCTGTCGATGTCCCGCCAACGGTTTTCGTTCGGGAAGACTCTGATCGAAGACGTCGTGTCCGCGAAACTCAGCCAACTTGGCGTCCGAAATCTTCGTCACTCGCGGTTTCGGACACGCGAATATGTCGCTCCCCGACATGGCCGCGATCGCCGCGCGCTGCGCTCGACTACCAGGGGACTCGCCGCGCGAACGAGTCCCCTCGTCGTTTCCCGCGCTCGAGCGCGGCTGCGGCGGCGATTCCCCGCCAAAGACGAACGACGATCCTCCGCCCGGTTCTCTCAACACCCTCGACGTCTTACGCTCGGTTAAAAAATTTCCAACGTTCTGTCCGTTCGATCTGCCGTAATTATTCCCTCGCTCTCCGTCCCCGCGAGTCATCAAAGCGCCGCTCGCCCCTCGGTCCTCGACGACGTCGTCGCACGCGCCGCTCTCGATCGCCTCGCTCGCGCGTTCGATCAACGCCTCCCTCGACCCAGCCGGGTTGATACCGTGTCGACGACAAAACGTGCGTAAATCCTTCAGCATCATCGCACGAACGTCATCGGTCGTCATCTTGCGCGTCACGCGCGTCGTCGTCGGAACTTCGTCTCTCGCGCTCGCGCGTCCGTCGATCGCGCCGACGCCGCCCATCGAGAGATTCCCCGCCATCTCGCGCGTTTTCGCCGCGCTCGCGACGCGCGAGACGCGAATCGCGCCATCGCCCGCGTCGGTATCGGCGTCACCGAAGACGATGGAGGAGGCTCCGCCCGGAGGCGCGGACCCACGCGTCGTGCGTCGATCCGTCAAGACGTTGCCGGTGTTTTGAGCCGCACCGTCGGCGAACGCGTTCGAGGACGTCATCGCGCGCGACGCGACGCGGGAAGACGAGAGTGAAGACGCCCGGTCGCGTGAGACCGCGTGAGACCGCGCGTGCGCTCGTGCGCGCGCGTGTGTCGTCGACGAACCGATCCGCGCGCGCATTCGGATTATGTTTCGCGGCGTCGCGGCCGTTGTATGTAAACACGTCTACAGTATGCGTAAAAGCGCTGTACTGTAGTGAACCCGCGACTGAGCATTTGAATCGTTACGATGCGTATCCGCGGTGCCGCGCGCGCGACGCCACATCGCGCGCGCGACGGCGGCGACCGCTCGCGCGACCGCGAGTGACCGCGCGCGACCGCGAGGGATAATTTATACGCCCACTCGCGCGCGTTTTCACCGCCCGAAACGACCTCGGCGACGCCCCTGGAACCGTCTCGCGCGCATCGTATCGGTGTCGTGATGCTGACGCGGACGACGTCGGTGACGACCGCGTCGACGCGCGCGCGACGACGCGTCTCCTCGACGCGCGCGCATAAAAATTATCGCGACGTGTGCGCGCGCGCGAGGAGACGCGGGTCGTCGTCCACGTTCGATAAGTCGTCGAGCGTGCGCGTGAGTTGGGACGAGGAGGAGCCCCAGCGAGGCGTGTTGTACGAGTTCGACGCCGAGCCCGAGGCGCACGAGTTGGAACCGGAACGCGCGGTCGTCGAAGAGACCGTCGAAGAGACCGTCGAGACGCCGGTCGAGAGGCCGAGCGCCGAACCGAAGGCTGAACCGACGCCCGCCGCGCCGACGCCGCCGACGTTCGACGGACCGTCGTTGCCGCAATACGGCGACGCTCGATTCGACGCGGTGACGAGAGCCGCGTTCGAATCCGGTGAGGCGTTCGTCGCGAACGTGGAGGAGGCGCGCGTGCTCTGGGACGACGGGTGGGATTTCTTGGACGTGCGGTGCGAACCAGAGGTGGAGTTTTTCGGCGCGGTGCCGAATCCTCCGCTCGGAACGGTGGGTGGACACAACGAGGTGGTGGTGGTCTCCGGGCCGGAAAAGGTTCGATCCGTGCCGCTCGTGACGAGTACGAGCTATCGATACAGCTCCGAGGCGAACGCCAAGGTGTTCAACGACCCCGTCGTGGACGCGGAGTGGTTGGACAAGGTGAAGAAGGAATTTCCCGACGCGGCGTCGGCGAAAATCGTCGTCGTGTGCTCGGACGGCCGTCAACGCGCGGTGGCAGCGTTGGAGATGCTCGAGAGCGCGGGATACGACAAGCTCGTCCTCTTAAAAGGTGGATTCAACCTGTACAATCGCGGTTGGGACGGGAAACTCAAGCGACGCATTCCGCACGGCGAGTTTATGAGCGACTATACCAAAACCGGCGACGTGCAACAATTTTCTCGAGGTGACCGCTCCGGGAACGCCAACGACGCCATCGAGTTCGGCCCTTGGGTGGACGCGTTCGATTGGGGCCCCGCCCTCGCGGCCGCCGGTCTCGGTTCGGCGTGAGCGCTCGTCCACGGACCGAACGACATCAATCAAGACTCTTCACGGTATCTGGTATCTTTCGTCTTCTCGTGTAACTGCGAAACACTTCAGCGCGCGCCACTCCGTCGTCGTCGCGATTCGTCGTCGCGCGACGTCGCGACACGCGAACCGACGTGCGCGCGTCGACACCGCGCATCATCGCTCGACACCGCGCGCGAGAACGAGAGAGGGAAAGAGTCGTCGAGACTCGATTCGTCCCGAAAAGTAACTACCGATGGAATCCTCTTCCGACGCCACCGCCGCCGACGACGCCGACGACGCGCCGGAACCGACGACGACGCACGAGGGCGACGTCGACTCGCACGGTCGTCCGCACGGGTTCGGTCGCGCGACGTACGCCGACGGATCGACGTACGAGGGTGAGTTTAGACACGGCGCGAGGGACGGGTTCGGGACGCTGACTTTGCCGGCAAGCGACGACGACGACGAGAGCGCGGACGAGGAGGAGGAGGATGACGAGGAAAGAGTACCCGCGCGATACGTCGGTGGATGGCGCGACGACGTCCCGCACGGAGATGGGAAGCAAATTTCGAGCGACGGGTGCGCGCTCGAGGCGACGTTTTCTCGCGGGACGCCGACGGGCGACGTCGTCTCGACGTACGCCGACGGTGTCACGGTTCGGTACGTCGGCGAGCTCGGCGAGGATGGAGAATACGGTGGCGTCGGTACGTCGCGCGAGGCGGACGTCGGTGGATGCGTCACCGCGGTGTGGTCGAGAGGTGAACTCGCCGAAGGTTTGGCGGCGTGGCAAGAGCGAGACGGCGACGTCGACGCCGTCGTCGCCTGGACGCGCGCGAGTTTCGGCGCCACGCGCACGCGAGGGCGAAACAGCGATTTAGTGCCCGAACGCGCGGTCGTCGTTCGATTGGACGACGCGAGAGCGGCGGATCCTCGACAGTTCGTGCGTGAATTATGCGGCGCGTCGAAGAGCGCGCCCGTTCGAGACGCGCTCCCGGACGGCGTGACGCTCGAGCTCGACGAACGCCGTCCGTCGCTCACCGCGATCGACATCGAGCGACACTTTGAGCAGAAGCGCGTGTGCGTTCGTTCGGGTCGCGTGTACGCGGTGAGAGACGTGCGCGCGGGCGAGTGCGTCGCGTATTTCTCGGGACGCGAGCGCGCGCTCGGCGACGTCTCCGAACGCGACGCCGAGACGCTCGCCGAGGCGTGCGTCATGGTGCGCGAAGACGACCGCGTGGATATCGAGGTCGTCGCGTCGCACGACGAAGAATCGATGTCGTACGCGAAAGCGCACGGCGTTCGCGCGCTCGAGCTCGACGACGCCCTCGCCGCCAACTGGACGAGACGCGAGACCAAAGTGGAGACGAATTGCGAGCGATTTCGCGTCGAAAACCATCCGTTGCTCGGGGAGACGATGTGCCTGCGAGCGACGCGCGACATTCGCGCCGGAGAGGAGTGTACGGTGGCGCCCGATTATTTCTTTGGATGGTGCCTCGATCCGAGAAGCGAGGCGGGGTATTACGAGAGCATGCGGTGTCATCCGCCGCGCGTCGTCTTTGAGCGGGAAAACGACGTCGACGCGCTCGGATGCGTGCGCGTGCGCGCGCACGGTCGATGGCGCGCGATGTACCTCGATGCGGTGGAACAGGGTTTATCGTACGTGAGCGCACGAACCGACGCACCGGTGCCGGACGCGCTCGGGTTTCAATACATTCGATGCATGGCGCGCGTCGCCGTCCGCGGCGTCGGCGGCGCGCTTCGTCGACGCCGCACGACGTTCGCAAACGCGCGAGACATCGTCGCCGTCGGACTCGGCACCGGCGCGTTACCGCTGTATTTAGCCAACGAACCGACGCTTCGGGACGCGCGTGTGATCGCCGTCGAGCGCAGTCAAGCCGTGATCGACGCGTGTCGAGCCGCGCGCGTCCCGCTTCGTCTTGTCGCCGACGACGCCGACGACGACGAAGACAAAGACGACGAAGACGACGGTCTCGTTCGACCGATCCGCGTCGTTCGCGCGGACGCCCTCGATTTCTTCGCGAAACGGGCGTCGAGGTCGACGCTCCTCGTCCTCCTTGACGCGTACGACGGTCGAGGCGACGTTCCCGCGCATGTCGCGAGCGACGAATTTCTGCGAATGGTCGGGCAGTCTCTCGCTTCCGACGGACACGTCGTGTGCAATTGTTGGAACGGCCCGCCGGAATCGCGCGAGGCGCTCAATTTAGCAAAATTTGAACGTATTCTCGCGCGACGCGTCGGCGTCGTCGAGCGCGAGCGCGTCGTCGGGCAAGAGTACAACGTCGTCGTCGTCGCCGCCAAAAAGTGATTCATTCTTTGAATGTAAACCATCATTCCATCATTATTCCCCACACACCGTCGCGCGCGGGACGCGTCGCGCGTTCAAAACCACGCGCGTCACCACCACCACCACCACCGCGTGTCGCGTCGCGCGCACCCTCGCGCGCGCGCGCGGGTTCACACACTGTCGTCGACGCGCCATGGATGCGTTCGTCATTCGAACCAAACGTCCCGGGACGTCGTCGTCGGAATCCCCCTCCACCGTCGCGTCCTCGTCTCGGAAGCGTCCGATGACGACGACGTCCACGTGGCGCGGGTATGATAATTCACTCCTCGTGCGCGACGACACGAGGTGCGCGCCGTCGACGAAGATTGCTGGGTTTGATTTGGATGAGACGGTGCAAAAGACAAAGAGTGGACGGAAAGCGTACATGGCGGCGCCGGATGATTTTACCTATCTGAACGCGCACGTGACGCGAGTGATGCGCGCGTTGCACGCGGATGGGTATAAGATTTGTATATTTAGTAATCAAGGATCGGTGAAGGGGGCGTTGGAGGGGAAGAAGGCGACGGATGTGCGGATACGGTTGACGCGTTTGGCGGAGGATTTGGAGACGCCGTTTCAGGCGTTTTGCGCGACGCAAATAAATAAACCGGGGAAACCCGTCGTCGATCCGCACGAGTATCGAAAGGGTGGCGATGGAATGTGGAAGCGGATGGTTCGCGCGCACAACGGGGGGATTGAACCGGATTTGGACAAGTGTTTCTTCGTCGGCGACGCGGCGGGACGCGCGAGCGATCACAGCGACGTGGATTTACAGTTTGCGAAACGCGTCGGTATCAAGTTTTACACGCCCGAGGAAATGTTCGTCGAGGAAGGTGAACCGTGGAAATGAGCGCGCGTCGTCGTCGTCGCGATATGAAGGTCTTCAAAATTGAAATGTTCTTTTATTCACAAGCGTTTGTTTGTTTTTAGCTGACTCGCGTTTCCCACCGCTCGCCGTCTATTCGGTCGCCATGCTCTCGCCCCCGTCGCCGCCGTCTCCTCTGCCGCGTCCTCTACCACCTCGTCCACCGCGTCCACCGCGTCCTCTTCCGCGTCCACCGCGTCCGTACGGCGAATACGGCATCATCATCATCATCATCGGCGCGCGTCCAAACCTGCCGCCGCGTCCTCGTCCTCCGCGTCCGCCTCGCCCGCCCGCCTTCATTCCCGGCACGTTCGTGCGCTTCGCCGACACCTTAATCTTCCGTCCGCACACCTCCGTTCCCTCGAGTAAGATGGCGTTGTGCACCGCGTCCGGTTCGAGAAACTCGACGTACGCGAACCCCTTTGGTTGGTCGTACTTGTCGTGCAAAATCGTCACGCGGTTCACCGTTCCGCAGCTCGCGAACGCGTTGGCCAAATCCTCCGGTTTCGCTGAGTAATCCACCTGTCCGACGAAGACACTTCGCGCGTCCGCCTCTTGTTTCTTCGCCGCCTCCTCCTCGGGATTCGCGTGCTCGCTCGCCGCCATGGCGTCGTCCACTTTTTCGTGCTCGTCTTTGAGTTTCGCCGCCTCCTCCTCCATCTCTTTGAGCCGTCGCTGCATCGCCTCAATCTCCGGGTCCACGTCCCCGGCGCCCGCCTGTGAAACAACACGCGCGCGATGTGCGTCGTCAGTCGTCGGTCGCGCGGACGTTGGCGCGGACGTCGGCGCGAGTCGCGGATTCGTTGCGCGCGAATTCGATCTCGAATTCTGAAAATCGTCGATAAATCTTCCCCCTCGTCGCGCGTCTGCGCCACCGAGTCGTCGCGCGAACGCGCGCACCTCGACGTCCATCTCGTCCGCTTGTTTCTTACGCGTCGCCGGCATGTCTCGCCCTCTCACGCGCGTCTGTGTGCGGTCAATGCGTCTTTGGATTGGGAATTCTGTCCCGGGACCCTCGCCGGCGAGGGAACGAGCGTCGACCGCGCGCGAGACGCCAATCGACGCCGAGACGCCGAGACACCGCGACGCACGACGAGGAACGATGTGGTACGATCTATGAATAAATGTCTCGTTACACGTCGATGACGTCGTCGGCGTCGACGTCGATGACGCCGCCCGACGCGTACGGGTCGTCGTTCTCTTCGCCGCCGCCGGACACGTGCCCAATCTCTAACGTCCGTCCATCGTCCAACTGCGCCACGGACGTCGTGTTCGCGCCGTTCGATTGCGCGCGCACGAGCGCCACGCGACCGGTGGTCGACGACCGAACTTGAAACGCGACAAACGTCTGCGTCGTCTTGACGCCGTTGACGTTGGACGACGACGACGACTGTTGCACCACCGGTCCACACTCGACGCGTCCACCACCGAGCGCGAGCTCCAAGTTTCGATCGAGTTTCACATCGCGCGACGCGTCCTCGTAACATCGCGCCGCGGCGTCCGCGGCGACGGACATTTGGTCCCGAAGTTGTCCCGCCAACGCGTTCGCCGCGCCGCCGACGATTTTTCCCATCAATCCTTTTCCGAAAATCTGTTCGCGAACGTCGCGAGGGATGACGTCGGCGCCGCCGCCGCGCGCATCCCTTTGCGCGCGTTCCACCGACGTCGACGTCTCTTCCTTTTTCGCGAACGGGTTCAGGCGTTTGAGCGCGGCGAGAGGACCGTCGTCCGCGTCAGCACCGTCGCCTCGTCGTCCCGCGCGCGCGACGTGCGACGCGTCGCGACGCGCGCGCGGGTGAGACGACGAGGCGGCGGCGCGCGATGTCGTCGGCGTCGGCGTCGGCGCGCGCGCGAGCGTTCGAGGCGACATCGCGGTGGGTGCGACGGACCGCGCTCGAGGCGATGATTGACGATTGTCGGTCAGTCATCGACGGCGACACTCGATGCCTCGCGCCTTTTCGACGCGAACGCTCGCGCGCGCGCTCGCTCACGGACGGTGCGCTCGCGGACGACGCGAACGAAGACGCGCGACGTGCGCCGCGACCGCGCGCGCCGCCGCGTCGGTGATGGAGGTGCTCCAATTCGGCGCGCGAAGCGACAACTATGGGTTCGCCATCAAGTGTCCCGAGACGAACGTCGTCGCGCTCGTGGACACGCCCTCGGCGTCCGCGATCGAACGCGCGATCGCGGAGGCGCGGTGGCCTTCGCCGAGCGTCGTGTTGAACACGCACTGGCACGACGATCATGTTGGGGCGAATGAGACGCTTCGGGCGCGGTGGCCCGAGGTACGGGTGCACGCGCCCGAGCGCGAGCGAGAGAAAATCGGACGCGTGGACGTCGGTGTGCGGGAGGGAGACGTCGTGGAGATTGGAAATCTCAAATGCATCGTTCGCGAGACGCCGGGACACACGCTGGGACACGTGGTGTATCACTTTGAGAGCGAAAAGAAGGTGTTCGTCGGCGATACGATGTTCGCGTTGGGATGCGGACGGTTATTCGAGGGGACGCCCGCGCAGATGTGGACGTCGATGCAGAAGATTTTAGCCATGCCGGACGAGACTATGGTGTACTGTGCGCACGAGTACACGGAATCGAACGCCAAGTTTGCTTTATCGGTGGATCCGACGAATGATGATTTGGTGAAACGCGCGCAGGCGGTGAGGGAGGCGCGCGCGCGAGGCGAGCCGACGGTGCCGACGACGATCGCTTTGGAGCGTCGGACGAATCCGTTTTGTCGTCCCGACGACCCTAACATTCAACGCAACGTCGGTATGGCGGGTTCGAGCGATCTCGCGGACGTGTTTGGCGCGATTCGTAGAGCGAAGGATAATTTCTAGCAGATTCAATTTCATTGTGGAGACGGGCGCGAGCGCGCTCACGCCTTGTAAAAGCTACTCGTCGCTTGAATTCGCGCGGATGCGTTCATTTGTTTCGTCAGAGCAGACACGGCGTCCGTTTGTAACAAACCAGCCTCGACGAGCGCGTTTTCGACCGCCGCCACGAGCGACGGGTCTTGTCGACACACGTCCAACAAGAGCGTTCGTCGCGGCGGAATGTCGATGCACTGACCGCGCTTCCCATACACGAAGCCGTTGCCGAACGGCGTCTTGTGCGCGCCGACGGACGCGCACGCGAACGACGGTCGACGTTTGATCGTCAGAGGCGTGTGAAGTAACGCGCGAAGGACGACGGACGTGTTGGGTCGGTTCAGAATACGGCGCACCGTCTCGACGGCGACGCTCACCCCGGCGCTCGGGGACAACACGATGTGCGCGAGGGCGTGAATCGCCAACGCGGCGGAGATTGGTGGCGCGTTACGACCGGGCGTCGGCCATTCTTCTGCGGACCACCCGATGAGCGCCTTATCCAACGCGCCGGACTCGATGCTCTTGACGTACAACTCTCGCATGGTAGGATCCGGTTCTCCGCCGGGAGGGAAGAAGACGTACGCCGCCGCGGGAGGAATCATCGCGCTCGCGCACGGCAAGAGATGAAGCGCGATGCCTTCGCTCAACGCGATCCACGCCGCGGCTCTGGCTTTCGGAGGCACGCGCACGCGCAGCCACATTGCAACGTGTCTGGCGAAGAGCGCGTCGCCGAAGCTGTCGCTCGTAAACGCGTTCACCATCGCCGCCGCCGCCGCCGCGTCGCCGGCACCATGTGCCTGGTGAAGCGGGTCATTTAAGCTTCCCTGGCCCGCGGAAGAGAACGAACCGAGATCCATGCTGTACCCGCGAACGCCTTGGTGATACGCTTGAATGTAATTTTTCACCATGCGACGCCAATACAAATCCGTGAGAAGGCCGAGCGGTGCGCTGACAGCCGGATCGCGCCAGACATTCGGTCCCTGAGCGTACACGCCGCCAATCGCGCTCATCTTCAAAGCCGGACGAAGACCGCGAAGACTAGGCACTTTCGCGATTTCCATACCCATTAAGAGCGAGAGCGCGCACGCGACGCCGGCGGTGCCCCAACCTTGGATCGTCGTCCTCAGCGAGCACGGCGCTAGAAACCAGAGAGGATGTCCGGAAAGCAAGGAGCCCGCGGGCACGGACGGTCCCGGAGATGCGAGCGATTTCGCCTCTGCCGGTGTCGTAAGCTCCATTGCAAATCCACCCAACAACGCCTCGCGAACGACGTCGGCTGGAGGCACGATGCTCACCGCCGCCGCGAGAAGGTTGACACCGGTTTCGCGAATGGCGAGTCTTTCCTTGTCCGCATCGCTCGAGCTCTCGACGACGGACGCAGCGTCTCCGAGCGCACCTTTGGTGAGACGGAGCAACGGATCGAGCACTCTCAAAGAATACAGACCGGCGCTCATGGCTTGCGCGGCGTAAACTCCCGCGCCGGGCGGCAATGTGGAGACGAGGCTTAGCGTCGCTTCGACCGTCTCAGCGACGTCGTGTTGCAAATCTCTTCTTTCGTTTCGAGGCGTAGCGCTGAGACGAGACTGTCCGGCGGAAGGTGTGTTCTCGTGCGTGAATGCCTTGTCCAAAATTTCCATGGCGACGATGACGGCGCGTTTCAAAGCCAATTGCGACGCTGCTACGACCGGTAGCTCGCCCATCCAAACCGTAGGATCGTTGTTATCGCGCACACTCAATATGCCACAGTCCTGCGATCGACGTTCCTGCAAATCTTTGGAATTCTCGCGCGATCCATCGTCGATGCTGATTCTCGACGACAGCGCCTTTAAACGTTTACCTGCAAACTTGCACATGATTTGGGACGCCAACGCGTTGACGGACGGTTCGGACCACGTGTTGGGAGAGACTATCGACAGCAAGAGAACGCTGTGAAGCACCGCGCCCCACACCGACAAACTGATGTGGCGTTGACCAAAGGTTGGTTCGCACGTACACTCGTACACGAGCGAATCGAGCGACTTTATCGCCTGACCGAGCACGCCACCCGGGGACATGGCTCCGCTCGATTCGTTTGTCGAACCGAGCACTCTCTTAATCATCGGTTGCGCGTCGTTCGGCGAGCGTGCGATGATGGTGGCGAGGAACCTTCCAGCATTCGCGATCGTGTACAAACCACCCTCCTCGCGCGTGTCGCTGAGGATCCACGACTCGGCGCATTTCGCCGCAGCAGTCGCGCAACGCCACGAAAGCGTCTTCTCCGTCTCTTTGATTTCGAGTTCTCCCGGTGGACCGGCGTCGTCGGAGTCGCCTTCGGTGGGAAGCGATTTCGAAAGCGTCGTCAACAGTGAAAACATATCCATCGCGAGAGGTTGATCTGCCGAAGATCCGGCCTCCATCCACGGCGCGACGAGAGGATGGATGGCGTCGAACGCCGGCGTGTCCAATCCCCACGCCGAAACCGCACTCCACATACGGAACGTTTCGCGCCAAAGCATCGCTGAGAAATCGCGCGGGTGCTCTTTCACCTCGCCCTCGGTGTTGACCCCACCGAACGTTATGGCGCACTGAATTGCAGACTTGAGTCCTCCCTCTTTCACCAACTCCTTCGCGACTTCGACATCGGATTGCGTAATCAAATGAAGCACTCGGACGACGTGCGCCAATCCGATGACTGCTGGATCCGTCGGGGAGCCTCGACTACCGCCCGCACACGAATCCTTCATCCTCGAGATCAAGATGGAGAACAATCGGGGACATCGCGCCACGGCTAAAGCGGCCGATTTGCTATGGCGAGCGAACGCCGCGAGAAGCTCGTGGCAGAGCACCTCCGCTTGCGGAGTACGCTCAATCTCTAACAAGTAACGAATGCGCTGAAGGATACCCATTCGCAAGAGAGCGGCGATAGGATCGGCGGCTTGTTCCGTCGCCTGTCGTCGCTCCGCCATTTGCCTGCTCAACCCCTCTTCGATTTCGTCGGGTTCCTCGGCGAGTTCGACGGTGTTGTCCTCCGCCAATCGAATCTCCTCCACCGCGTACTCCCAACAGATTGGTTCGAATCCAGAGCCGCCGCACGGCGCGTCCTCGGGATCAGATCTCCACAGAGGCGCGAGGTAGGAGAGATCGCTCGCGTCTAGAGGTGCACCGCTCTCGAGCATGTTGTAGAGTTTCATCTCCAAACCGTCGCATCCGCCCACACCCACTCCGCCGCACAGCGCCAGAAGCGCCGACAGCGCGGCGACGCACGGCTGCACTTGATTATCATCAAGCGCGCGCCGCAATAACGTAATCACTCCGCAATCCACTGTCGCATACACCCACACGCTCGCCCAAGATATACCATCCGGCAAGCGCGGCGCGGTTTCCCTCTTTTCGGCGTCTTTGTTGTCGTACGGGAGCGGGTTCACGGGCTCGAAGCTCCAGCGTCGAGCGAGCTTGAGAATCCTACCGATGATTTGTAGACCAACCATGCGTTGGCTAGGAACGCTGCTTCGCGTGAGCGCGCACGCCTCTTGGAATGTGTACCCGATCTCACGTCCCTCGCCCGCGCGAAGCGGATCTCGCTCCGTGGGCAGCGGCGCTGGCGCCGAGCCTTCATTCGCCGCCAAAACGACATCCACCGTCGCGTCCATCAACGGCACGCCGTCCAACGCAAATCTAACGTGTTCGACGCCCAATGTCGTCACCGTCTTCGTCCTTGCCGACGCTTCCGCTGCCGCTTCGCTTCGCTCTTTCGCTCGTTTCGGCGCCGTCGGCTTGGGCGCGCTCGCCTTCGCGTCGCCCTTTGAACTCGCCTCACTGGAAGCCTTATTCAGACCGCGATTCTTGAGGAACTCGAGCGTCTTCGGATTCAACCGTTTCGATAATTCATCCTGAGCCTCCTTCACCGCTGCCGGCGACATTGCCGCCAGTATCCTGTCATTTTCCTCTTGTATGCTCGCGTCCTCCTTCTCCGGGTCCACCGTCAGCTTTCGCACCGGCGCCGGCTCGCTCGCCGCCTGCCCCCCGCTCGTACCCACGGCTTCATTCGCGCGCATCGCCGCTTTTCTCGCCGCGAATCGACTCCGTTTCCCGAAATTCGTCTCGCTTCGGTGCTTCACCTCTGGAAACCCGGTGGCCGCGCTCGCCGCGCGATGGGCCGCGCTCGTCTCCGCCGTCTCCGTCGTTTCGCCGCCCGCGACGCGCTCGATGACATCGCCCATGACATCATCCATCGCTGCGCCGCGTCGCGGCGCCTCTTCCGTCTCTTCGCACGCCCGCGCGTCGTCATTCGCGTCGTCGGTCGGTTTTGCGTCAGCACCATCCGCGACGCGAGATTCGACGTTCGCGTCGCCGCCAACGCGTCGCACCGCCGCCGCGGGCGCGTCACGACTCTGAAGAAACGCACGTTGTAGCTCCTCGAGCTGTTCCTCGGTGTTCGCCCCGCGCACGCGTCGAAGGTCCGCCATGACGAAAGCCGACGCGCGCGCGCACAGTGGCGTCAGTCACTTTTTGCTGCTTCGCACCTTCACCGTCGCGCGCGACCGTCGACGCGGCGTCGCGCGCGATGCCGTTCATACTTGACAGGGACAAGCGCGCGAAGGATGCGCGCGCGGGCGGCGCGTCGACGTCGACGCCGAGGTGTCAGCGGTGTCTTCGGCCCGGCAAGTGGACCTACGAGTGCGCGTGCGAGCGCGGGGAGACGTACGTGCGTCGCGCGAGCGCGAGCGCGCGGTTGAGAGATCCAAGTTTGAAACAAAAGTTTGCGAGCGAGCAGTTTCGAGGGGAGGACGTGCCGGACGGGGAGGCGATGGAGCGACGGTTGAAGGCGGCGTTGGGGAAGAAGAAGAAGAAGAAGAAGAGGCGAAGGTCGCCGAGCTCGTCGAGTTCTAGCTCGTCGAGTTCGTCGAGTTCGTCGGGGAGCGAGAGTTCGTCGGAAAGTGGGAGCTCGAGCACGTCGGGGTCGTACTCGTCGTCGAGTTCGTCGAGTGGGAGCGGTTCGAGTTCGAGTTCATCTTCGTCTTCATCCTCCTCGCGGGACCGAAAGAACTCGTCCAAGCGACGCCGAGGATAGAATAGAAACAATGATTCAATCGTCAACTCATTAAGCTAGATCGTCTAAAATTCGTCGAATGGTGACGATGATGTCGTCCTCATCCTCGTCGCCCCATCGTGATTTACCCGTGTTTTGGATGCGTCGCGCGAAGTCGTCGTCCAACGCAAAGCGAAGGTGTTTGAGCAAAACCGCGACCGGTGCGTCACATCTGAACTTGATCCAATCGTCCATGATGACGCATGCGTTCGCATGTTGAACTTCCAAGTTCCCACCGAAGAGTAGCAACGCCTCAGGGGCGACGACCGTGCTGTCTCGCAGATACACGCGCGCCGTGCGCATCTTTTCGTGGTACACCATGAACGGATATGTCGGCTTGCGATCGGACCCGATGCCGCGGTTGACGCTCGATGGGTGCACACGAACCTCCGAAGTCGCATCTCGCCACGTGTATTGCGCGTACTCGTCGTTCGATCCCTCGTCGCCGACCGCGACGTTTGCGTATAAACCAGCAGTGAGCACGGCTTTTATCATTTGCGGTCGACGAGAATCCCTGTTCCAGGCCTGTGAAATTGAAGAAACAAATAGACCATACCGTGTCAGTCACTAATTTGAGTCGCGTCGAGCGTTCGAGAACGTGTAATGTAGCGAAACTGCTGGGACGCGCGCGCACGTCTATGCGCGTTGTCGAAAAGTTTCGGCGTCGCTGTACGGAGATAACTTTACGCTCGCGCAGGTGACTGCATGCGCGTGCACCCGGAACGCGCCGTCGTGTAAAACGATGCGTCCATCTCCGACGATGAAGTTTTCGAGACGAGCGAGCGAGCGTCGATTGAGAAAACGCACCGCTTTTGGATCGTCCAACCAACTAGTGTTCCTTCCGCGAAGCGAATATCCAGCGGGAACTTTAATTGCGCCCATGTCGGCGAGAAGCGACGCGTATTGGGTCCGCATCTCGGTAATTTGTCGAATGGTGTCCACGTCGAGCGCGTTCTTTTGGGCAAATCGTCGCCCCGCATTTCGACTCTCTCTGCTCGCCTCCACGTATCCGTCGTACGCTGCGGCAAATACGAGATGATCGCTCTGTTGTCCCGCTGCGAGAGACGTCGACATGGGTTGTGCAAAGGCGCGCATCGCCGCTTCGACTTGACTGTTCGACGCCTTGGACGATTGAAACGGTGACTTGTAACTCAACGTCGCCGCGATGGTGAGCACGGGAGATAGACACCGCAAGATGGCACCGAATAACAACATCTTCGCCACGCGCGCGTCGACAGGTAACGCCGCGAGATGTCGACCCAGCGCCGTCAGACGACTCGCGTCGTCGAATGCGCCGATTTCTGTCAGTGTCTTCTTAGCCGCCGCGATAGCCTCGTCCTTGGGCGGTTCGGGTGCGTTTCCGAGCACCACTGCGGCGTCGTTGTGCAAATCCAAGCTCGCGATTTGCAACACCACCTCGGTGAGCGGCGCGCGGTGCATCTCGGGCACTTGGAAGGGCCGCATGCCCCCCGTCGCGCGGTGCGACGTGAACAGGGCGTAACATGTCCCCGCGCGCACGCGACCCGCTCGACCGGCGCGTTGCTTCGCCGCGGCGCGACTGACCCATCCCTCCTCGAGCGACGCCATGCCGCGACGCGGATCCCACTGTCGCTCCTTGACTCGACCGGAATCGATCACGACGACGATGTCCTCGATCGTCACAGATGTCTCAGCGACGTTTGTCGCCACGACGATTTTACGCGTCCCCGATTTCGGCACTCTGAACGCCTCTCGCTGTTCCGCATTGGTGAGCGCGGAGTGTAACGGGCACAACACTGCGTCTTTAAATCGAGGCGAACTCCCGAGACGATCCAACAGTCCGGTGACTTCGCCGATGCCTGGAAGAAAGACTAAAATTGCCCCGTCGTCGGCCTTGTCGTCGACGTACGCCAGGAGTTCTTCTATTAAATCGTAATCGATCACCGACTCGTTCAGACGTGACAGCGACAGACGAGTGCTTCGCTTGCAGTGTTCGTATTTGCTTGGATTGTAATCTGGATTTTCTGGGTTTTCTTCGCCGCCGAACTCGGACGCGGCGTCTTCGCCCCACGACGCGAGGAGTTCGTTTTGTCGTCGACGATCGCCTCCGCCGCCGGCTTTTATGGCTTTCATCGCGTCTTCTACTTTTCCGTTCGGTCGGCGACACGAACGATTATCGGGATCGATGACGTACTCAAGCGCGTCGTAAATCTGTTCGAGGTGAATCGTCTCCACCGGGTACGATCGACCGGGCGCGGAGATCACCGGCGCACCGCCGAGGTAGTCGCTGAAGAGCGCGGCGTTGAGCGTCGCCGACATGAGCACCAACTTCAAAGGTGCGAGTCCAGCCTCGCGACGACGTCTCGGAAGGTCTCTCAAGAGCGTCAATAAGAAATCACCGTCGAGCGAGCGCTCGTGCACTTCGTCCACGACGACGTGTGAGACGTCTGATAGCATCGCGTCGCCTTGTAATCGACGTAAAAGAATCCCCGTCGTGCAAAACGTGAGTCGTGTCGAGTCGGTGACTTTGGCATCTAAACGCACGTGGTGACCGACGAGCGAACCGTGACCCCCGACGCCGTTCTTTTCGCATCTCTCGGCGGACACGCGCTCTGCGATGCTCGTGGCCGCGACGCGACGCGGCTGCGTGCATACTATGTTACACCCGCCACCATGTCCTCGCTCGATGGCGTCGTCGAGCAAAAATTGCGGCGCTTGTGTCGTCTTCCCGCATCCTGTCTCTCCGCACACAACGACCGCGTCGTGTGTGCGTAATCGATCGAGAAGTTCGTGTGATAACGCACAGATGGGCAATTGAGAACGTTTTTCAAACATCTTTTGCCACTGAGGATCTCGCTTCGTCTCTTCGAATTGCACCTTCAACGCCTCGCTCGTCTCGGCGCGCGCCTTTAAATTTATCTTCACCGAGCGCGCAGCGTTCTGTTTCACACCATCGTCCACGCATCGGTCCGTCGTCGACGCACCACCGGCACCTTTCACGCTAGATCCAGCTTCAGTGACCGATTTTAAGAGTGTCGAGATGAAGACATCCCTCGCGTCTTCGCCGACGTTGGCGACATCCGAATTCATGAACGCGACGCCCCATCGAATCCACAATTCTCTATGCGCGCTCGGAAGTTCCAACGGCACGAGTTGATTCTCCGCGCTGAACGTTGCCTCGAATAACGCGCGCGCTGCCGCGCCGTTTTGTGCGTCATTTATACTCGCCCACCCCGATCCGCTTGGTTCGTCGTCGGCGTGCGTGGAGCACACCAGTGTCGGTTTGCGCTTGTACTTCGGCCCCGACGAACGCTCAACCGAGACGACGTAACGAATGACGTCCGCGCTCTTATCTCGTTCAAAGCGTGGCATGAGCCAGCCCTCGCGCTTCGCGAGCTGCGTGAGCATGTTCTTCGGTGTCATCTCTTCAACTTTGTCATCCTTTTTCGACTTGGATGATTTTGCGCTTTGCGCATTTGCGGCTGACGCGCGTTTGCCGTCGCTGAACAGTAATTCGTGCTTGAACATTTTGATGATGGCCTCCAGAGGGTCTTCTTCGCCCGTACCGATGACATCGTCGGCATTGTCGCCGAAAACGTCCAAACCGAACGCTTCGTCGTCTGAATCTTCACTCTCCGCCGGCTTCGGCGTTGCCACATTTTCCGCGCGTTTCGCATCGACGTCGACGGCGGTAGTGTCGGTGACACTCGGCGACGCTTCTTCACCCGCGCCGGTGGGTTTGCACGAATCGAGTTTCTGTTCGTGGACTCTCGGCTGTTCGATGTCGTCCTCATCGATGCCCAACTCGGTGGCCATGAGTTTCAAGTTGCGAATCGCCTCGGCGACTTCCTTTTGTTCCTTTTTATTCTTTCCCTTTTTTGCCTCGCTGGCGCGCGTCTTCAATCCCGCGAGCTCGTCGCGAAACTGATCCGTCACCTTTTTTGGATCTCGCGCGTACTCTCTTCGCTTGTTCCACATCATGCGCTTTGCCTCCACCTCTTCTTCGCTCAAACCAAAATCCTCGAGCGAATCGTAACCGTCGTCGCTATCGTCGCTATCGTCGCTATCGCTATCTTCATACTCTGCGTACCGTGCGATCCACGCCTTATCGACCGCGACGTCATCCTTCGCATCACCACCCTGCTTCTTGCCAGTCAGTCGAGGCATGCGCTCGTCCGGTGCCTCTAAGACGCGTCTCGGCGCTGGAGCCGTCGCCGTCGCCGCCGTCGCCTCGATCGACGCGTCGGCGTCGAGTTTAAACTCCGATCTCTCCACCGTTTGAAACCTTCGAGGTAACCTCGCGTTCGGAACATTCATACACAGTCGATCGAGCGCGTCAGCCTCGACGAACGCGCCTCCCGTCGCGTCGAACGCGTCTCGCAACGCGTCCTCTACGTCGCTCGCTCTGAACCCCTGACCGAGCAACGAGTCATACACCTTCCGCGCGCTCGTCTCCGTCACTCTGGACGCGCTCGCGTCGTTGCGACGAAATCCAACGTTTGCCGTTTTCAACAGCGCGCGCGCGAGCGCCTCAGCGCGCGCGGTGAGACGTACGCGCGCCGACTCAACCGACGACGTCGGCTTCCCGCTCATCGCGCGCGCTCACACGCGGCCGAGCGACGATGCGCGCGACGCGCGCGCGCGCCGATGGACGAGACGATCGATCGCGTCGCGTCCTTTCACCACGCGCGCGCGTGATCGACGCGTCCGATCGCGCGCGTCGCACTCGCGGTAGAGAGTCGGTTAGATGGCGTCTTTACATTCGCGACGTCTACCGTTTTCCACCGAGGGCGTTGTTCATCAACATGCGCGCGGATTCCATGGCAGATTCCGTGCCTCGAACGCGTAGCAACGAGTTCCCAGAGCCCCCTTTGGTCTCGTCGATGGAGACCATGGCTTTGCTTCGATCTTGCACGCCCTTGATGGTGGCGCCCTTCGGACCGATGAGTCTGCCGACGATGATTTTGGGAATTTCGAGCTCGACGCACGGACCCTTGGCACCCTTGGGAAGGTGAGGAACTCTCGTGGTTTTGAATTGACCGCCCGTGTACTCCCACCCGTACACGCCCTCGCCCGTGAGCTTGATGCCGGACGTCTTAGCGGCGAGTTCCGCCGCGGCGCGTTCCTCGGCGTCGCGTTTCGCCGTTTCTTCGGCATGCTTCTTCATCTCGATGGCGAGCAAGCGCTCGGCTTCAGCTTTTTCGGCTTGTTCTCGCTGTTCGTCCGTCATCGCGTACAAGAAACCGCCGCCGCCCTTACCGGCTTGTTTCTTCTTGCGAGCGAGAAGCGCCAACTCGTCGTCGTCGTCGTCGTCGTCGTCGTCGTCGTCACTGTCGTTGTCGCGCACGTTTTTCGCCGCTTGCAGACGCGCCGCCGCCGCCGCGTCGGCCGCTTTTCTCTTCTCGGCAGCCTCCTTGGCGGCTTTCGCTTGGCGTTCCTCGGCGAGTTTACGCTTAAACTTTTCGCGTTCCTTTTTGTTCATCTTGGCCATGCGCGCCTCGAGTTCTTCCTCGGTTTCGCTCTCATCGTCGTCGTCCGCCGGCGCCGGCGCCGGCGCCGAAGACTTCTTCTGCGGCGCCGCCGGTTCGGGTGCAGCTTCGGGTTCGAGTTCGTCTTCGTCGTCCGACGACGCGGTCTTGGCCGGCTTTTTCTTCTTCTTCTTCGACGCGCTCTTCTTTCCATTCTTACGAAGGTACGTCAAGAGTTCCTTGACGAAAGTCGCGCTCTTCCCCATCATCTTTTTAATCTTTGGATCGGCGATTGGATTGTTATCAAGCTCGATGTTTCGAACCTTCTTCTCCTTGAGTTCGCCCCACTCTCCCGGAACCTCCTCGATCTGGTTGTTCTTTAAAAATATTTCCGTCAAGAGCGAGCACTGATGAATGTCCGCCGGGGCGTCGGTGATTTTATTCATGCGCGCGGAGAGCGTCACCAACCGTTCCTTGGCTTCGACGGTGAAGTCGTCGAGCGTCGTCAACTTGTTGTTATCGGCGACGAGCGTGACGAGCGTGTTGACGCCGTCGAGTGGGGCGAGGGACTTGATTTCGTTGTTGGACACGCGCAAAATTTCCAAGTTTTTGCACGACGACAGACTCGAGGGCAAGCTCGCGAGTTGATTATTCTCGGCTTCGAGCACTTTGAGATTTTTCAACTTGCCCACGCTCTCCGGCAACTCGGTCAACCCGTTGCCGCTAATGATGAGCGTGAGCAGACCGGAGAGTCTACTGACGTCCGGCGAGAGTGTCTTGAGCGACACACCGAGAGTCAACTTTAAATTATTGATGCTCTTGACGTAAAACAACGCCGGATCCACCTCGACGTCGCCCTCGTCGCGCGCGATGGCCACCTCCTTCGCCTCGGAGTCCCGTGCCTTCTTCGTCTCCGCCCACTTCGCCTCCGGCGCCTTCCCGACGTCCTCGGTCTCCTTCACGTCCGTTCCCTTTTTAGACTTCACCGCCGTCTTATCTCCTCGCCGCTCGAGCGCCTCCATCTCCTTCTTTTTCCGTCGACTTCTCTGCGTCGACGTCTCGCCCTCGAATCCGTCCTCGTCCTCCTCCGCGTCCTCGTCCTCCTCCTCCTCGCTCGAATCTCCACCTCGATCGATCCGTCTCGCCAACGCCTCGTGCCCATGTTCCCTCGCGTAATCCGCCGCCGTCTTCCCTCGCGCGCACTTCATCTTATAATTCGCCCCCGCGTACAACAACTCGTCGCACGACGCCGCGTGTCCCCGCGCCGCCGCCATCATGAGCGCCGTCTGCCCATCCCCGCGCCCATCGGTGAAATCGATCGGTTCTCGCATCCTCGACCGTCGACACGCGTCGAGAAGCGTCTGCAACGCCTTGTGCTTATCTCCGAGCGCGGTGATCATGATGGCGGTGTATCCATCGTCGTCCCGCGTCCCGGGACTCTGTCCACCGGCGCCGACGCCCCAGCGCACCGTGTCGAGCTTGGCGTTTCGACACGCGGTGAGGAATTGATCGCGTTTGGACGCCATGGCGTTCGTGCGCGACGCGTGTGCGTGTGCGTGTGATCGATTCGCGCGTGCGACCGCGCGCGCGTCGCGGCGACGTGTGCCGAGCGACGCGATTGATCGATCGATTGATTGATTCCTCTCTCGTTTTTCTCCCGAGGGCGCCGCGACGCGAATGCGTCTTCTTCGTTTCTCATTTGGTTTGTTTTGGATGTCCCGCACCGCGCGGTGGGAGACGATATTACATGTTCCAACGATACATCTACAGCGTGCGTTTACGATAATAATATAGATAATACGGCGTCGCGCCCGTGGCGGAGGGGCGACTGGTCAGAAAAAAGCGCCGAGGCGGCGCGCTCATCGCTCATCGAGTCGCGGCGTCGCCCTTCTTCGCGAGCGTCGGCTTCGGCGTCGGCGTCGGCGTCGAGGCGGTGGTGTCAAGGATGACGTCTTCATCGTTCACGCCCAGAGATCCGACGACGGTGGAGGCGAGGATGAGCATCGCGCCCGCGGTGGCGGACGGGGAGAGCGTCTCGCCGAGGAGGAGGTAGGCGAAGACGGCGCCCCACACCGGCTCCGTCGAGTACATGAGCGTCGCCTCTTGACTCTCCAGGAGCGTCAGGGCGACGGTCTCGAGGTAGACACATCCAGCTGTGGTGACGACGCCGACGAAGGCGATCAATCCCCACGGCATCTCGGTGAAAGACTCGCCGGCGATGACGGTGAAATCGCAGTCGCACGCGAGGTAATCCTTCACCAAGAGGCTGAAAAAGACGACGACGACGGTGAGCATCTGAATGCACACCAATCCCATGGACTCTTTGTGCTTGAGATTGACGCCGTTGAAGATGCAATCCGTTCGAAAGATGTGAATGCCGAAGATCAACGCCGAGGCGAGCGTGAAGAGATCGCCTCGAAGCGACGCCGGGGCGTCGCCGGCGATGGCGTCGGCGACGGCAGTCGTCTGCGCGGGATCCACCAAGCCGGGAACGGCGAAGATGTTCTCCATCATGCCTAAACCTGCGACCGCGATCGCGGTGGCGGTCCACGTCAACGGTCGAACTGCTCTTCCGGACATTCCCGCGATGATTGGAACGCAGATGATTGTGAAAGAACTGATAAAACTCGCCCTCGCCGCGTCGGTAAACTCGACGCCGACGTTTTGAAAGTAATATCCTAGCGATACCCACAGACCGAGTTCAAACCCACCTCGAACGATTCTATCGTCCCTGAGCGCCGTTTTTAGAAACGGCGCGAACACCAACGAGCCGGCGACGAAACGCAGAAGCGCAAACAAATCGGCCGACATCTCTTGCTGCGCAACCTTGATCAACGTAATGTTCACGCCGAAACCAGCCATGAGCGCTCCGAACAACGCCAATCCCTTTGTCCGCTTACTCACGCCCGCGTTCGCCGCGTTCCACCGCGCCCACAACACCTCTCTCGCACTCTGCTTTGTCAATTCACACGAGATGTCCCCTTCTTCGCACGACACGCCGACAAAATCATCTAAAAACGTACTCTCGATGGCTGCGTTCCGCTCCGCCGCCCGTTCGCGCGCGTCCTCGAGCTCGAACTCCTCCTCCTCGTCTAAACTCCCCACACTCTTCGTCACCACGTCCCCCGGCGGCGCGAACTGTCCACCCGACGCGTGCACGCGCCCAGCGCGCCTCACTCGCGACCCTGATCCTCCTTGCTGGTGATGGTGACGCGCGCCTGATCCGCCGGCGCCGTCGCTCGTCGACTCGCGCGTCGGCGACTCGCCCCGTCGCGATCGAGACTCCGCCCCGTCGTCCCAACTCGCCGACGACGTCATGGCGACCCCATCCGCGCCCTTCTTCGCCCGAGTCGCGACGTCGTCCCACCGTCGACGCGCACCGCGCGCGCGAGACGTCGTAATCGTCATCGGCATCTTCATCGGCATCGGCGTCCCGCGATGCGCGCGAATCACCGCGGATCGACGCCCCCGGGGCGTCGTCGACGACGACGACGAGACCGACGTCGACGAGACCGACGTCGACGCCATCACGCGCATCGCGACCGACACCGCGGACGCCAACGCGCGGGCGTCTGCCGTCCGAACGCACGCTGCGATCCATCATCCGCCGCCGATTAATCCCCCGCCGCGCGCGCGATCGAGTGGACGTAGGCGTTCGAGTGTGTTCGAGGGTTTAGGTATTTGAATATGGGTTATTGGTGTGTTTTGTTTTTTATCGAGTTTTTGAGATACTTTTTGGGTCGGGGAAGATCGTGGGGTCGGGACTCGTCGGAGGGGTGGTTGAGCGCGCGCGAGGGACAGAGAGAGGGGGAGAGAGAACGACCGGCGGTGCGCGGTGGTGGCGACGGTGCGGTGCGGTGGGGTGGATCATGAAAACATGGCGTCTATTTGGTTCTGTGCGTCGACGTGTTCGCGAAGGGAGACGAGGGTGTTGGCGCAGATGACGCCGCTGCCGGCGGCGGCCGGGACGCCGACGCCGGGGGCGACAGAGTCGCCGACGCGGTAGAGGTTTTTCACGCCGGACACGGGAGGGCCGGGGAACATGTCTGGAGCGCGAATTGCGGCGCCGTACGTGCCTTTGTGGCGACGGAGCCAGGATTTGTGGGTGGCGGGGGAGGCGACGAGCTCGAGGAGGACGCGCGCGCGAATGTCGGGAATGATTTTTTCCAACGCGACGTATAACTTGTCCGCCGATTCCTTCTTTTTCGCCTCGTACGCCGCCTTGTCCGTGGCTTTGAGCTCTTCCCATCCCTCGAACGGTTCCATGGTGTAGGCGTGGACGCAATGGCAGCCCTCTGGGGCCATGTCGGGCTCCCAGACGCTGGCGATGGAAATCATGCACACGTTGCCCGGTTGCGAAATCGGCTTGTTCTTGTCGAGCACGACGACGTGGTGTCCGCCGGTGTGCGAAAAGTCCAAGTCCTTACCGTCGATTCCGAGGTGTAAATGCATGAAGGATTCACTGTACGGGGTATCCATGGCTTTTTGTTTCTCCTGCGCGGGAACGGCGTCCGCGGGGAGGAGTTTGCCGTACGTGTCCCAAACGCTCGCGTTCGAAAGCACGATGGGCGCGCGAATCTCGCCCTTGCCGTTCGCCAGCTTGACGCCGACGGCGGAACCGTTTTCCACGATGATCTCGTCCACGTGCGTTCGCAGTCGAACCTCGCCGCCGTATTTTTCCAAACCTCGGAGCAAGGCCTTGGCGATTTCCTCCGCGCCGCCTCTCGGGAATTCGCTCACGCCCAAACTATCGCTCGCTCCGAACACCGCGGCGAACTCAGCGCTGACCGTTCCGCTCGCGTCGACACCGCTCAGCAAGAAGCACTCTAAATCCGCCAAGTATCGCATCCACGGGTCCTTGACGTCCAAAAAATCTAACAATTTAACCGTCGGTTGCGGAAGGACACCCGAATACGGACCCAAGCCCGCCATCGCCTTCATGTATCGACTCACTATCATGATCGCAACCTTCCAGTCCGCGCGCAACGCCGTCGTCGGGAGTCCGCTCAGAGACTCGTACATGGTCCGAATCTTCGGCACGGCGCGCTCGAGCTCGTCGGCGCCGTTCGGAGAAAACCGACGCACCTCGGAAACCAACTTTGCGAGATCCGCGTGTCTGCGCAGACCCGGCGCGTCCGGTTCGATGTGAAACGTCCCGAGTGGATCGTACTTTACCGTCTCCAATTCCTCTCCGAGCAATCGCAACACCGACGCGAGCGGATTCAACGCGTTCTTCTTCGTCAGCCCGGCGAAAAAGCTCGGCCCGGTGTCAAACTTAAACTCACCCCGCTCCGTCTTTCGAGAGAATCCGTGCGCCGCGCCTCCCACCGCGTAGTGCGATTCCACCACAATCACCTGCGCGACGATCGCGTCGTCAGTCTTCCGCCTTCACGCCGTCGTCGCCGGCGTCGTCGCCGGCGGATTGATGATTATCCGCAACAACTCTTCCCACTAATCAATTCCATCGCGCCCGTCCCGTCATCGCTCGCCGCGCACCTTCTTCCCGTAATACGCCAACATCGCCGCCGCGGTGAGTCCACCGATGCCGCTCCCGACGACGACGACGTCGGCGTCGTCATCGGACGTCGCCCGCGTCCTCGTCGCGCGCGCGCCCGTGAACCGTCCTCGGGACGTCGCCCTCGCGCGCGCGTCGACGCGACGCGTCGCCGCGCGCATCGCGCGCGTCGACGACGCGGTCGCGGTCGCGGACATCTGCCTCGTCGTCGTCGCCGTCGCCGTCGTCGTCGTCGTCGCGTCGCGCACTGCGTCGTCGCCGCCGTCGTCGTCGCCCGGCGATGACGACGACGTCGACGAGGAAAAACCACGCGCACTCGTAGTCAACGTCTACGATATGCATACTACCACCCGTCCGAACTATAAAACCGGACGTCGTCGATATCTCGCCCGGGGGGTTCCAGGAGGACGAAACGGCGAGTCCTGACCCATCACGCCGAGGCACCACCCCCCCTGATGTGCACCGTGGTAATCGACGCCGACGCGCGTCGACACACGCCGACGCGACGCGAGCGAACCCATCGCTCGTGGAGAAACGAGCGACGAGTGAATTTTTTCATTCATTCCCCTCCCGTTCGAGTCTCGAGCGGACGAGCACGCGCACGATGGTCACGGCGATGACGGCGCGCGCGCACGCGCGAGGCGCGACGATCGTATCCGCGTCAGCGGGGAGGTCCGCGCGTGGACTTCGACGCTCGGTGGTGGCGCCGAGAGCGAGCGCGGGCGATGAGAGACGCGCGGCGGAGTCCGTGCGAGTGCTCGAGCGAACGAAGGAAATCTCCAGCGCGGTGGAGCTCGATGCGGCGTTGGCGTTGGCTGGGGACGATCTCGTCATGCTCGCCATCGAGAGCGACGAGGAGTGCTACGCCGGGGAGAGCGCGTGGAGCGGTTCGGATGCGAAGATGGCGTCGTGCAAGCAATTGAGCGCGTCTTTGGCTCGCATCGCGCGCGAGGCGGAGGATGTCACCTTCTTGAAGCTCGAGGTTGTCGGTCACGAAGATTCTCGCAAGTTGGCGCAAGAGCTCGGCGTACACCAGTTCCCGACGTATCAATACTACAAGCACGGTGAATTGATGTGGGAGCACGTCGGTGCCGGCGCTGGTTCTCACGAAAAGATCGCCGAGGGTGTCTTGTTCTACGGTAACACCGGTGCCGGTGGCATGAAGACGACTGAATACGTGAGCGAAATCTCCAACCAAGATGACTTGGATCAGTTCTTGGCGGCGTGCGCTCCGGAACAAGACGTCGCGGGCTTCACCGCGCCGGTGAGCGTGGCGTGCGACAAGCAGCTCGCCATCGTCGATGTTTCCGTCGAAAAGAACGCCCCAGCTGGCTGCATGCACATCTTCCCGGCGATTGTCTCGTTGGCGAAGAATACAGCCGGCGCCACGCGTTGGGCGCGACTCATCGGCGACTCTAGCGAATCCGCCGCCGCTCTCATGAAGTCTCTCAACGTTACCGAGGTCCCGACGTTCGTCTTCTATGCCGATGGCAAAGAAGTCGACCGTTACGTCGGTGCCGACCGCATGGCGCTCATGAACAAGGTGCTCGCGTTCCAACGTTCCAACGGCGTCAAGCTTCCGGAGCGCGCCACGCGCAAGCGCTTGTCCACCGCCGAGGCGAAGGAAATCGCTCGCGCCGCGCGCGAACGCGAAAAGGCGGCCGGGCGTCAATCTGGATGGTAAATTCAGGTTTTTAAATGTATAGTCAATACGCGGAGACGCATCCCACAATAGTTGAGCGCTTGAAGCGACTTGCGACTTTTAATGTGAACATTCATTACAAAGCGTTACGTTCTGCAGCCCACTTGCATGCGCGTCTCATCCTTCACCGTCGGGTTATCGCACAATCGCTTCACGTCCTCCTTACCGATGAGCGCATCGGTGAAATCTGCGTTCGTGAGATCGACGTCTTCGAACGACACGCCCGTGATGACGCTATTCGTAAAGTTTGTGCCCACCATGTCGCTCCCGTCGAACGTCGCGCGGTCGATCACCGCGTTGGTAAAATCAACCCCAGAAAAGTTCGCATCCGGCGCGTACACCTTACTCATCACGGTCTCTCGCATGTTCGCCCCCTTCGCGTTCGTGTTCACCATCAACGCCCCGCTCAACGTCTTCGTCGAGAGGTCGGCGTTTTCGTACGAGCACTTTCTCAGGTCCAGCACCTTATCGCTCACCGCGTTCGCCTGTCCGATCGTGTTCCCGACGAACGCCCGCTCGCACCTGTTCGGATCGGTATCGATCGGCGGCAATCGCATCTCCGCCATCGCCGGTCTCGCCGTCGCGAGCGTCACCGCGAGCGCGGCGGCGACGACGCACGCGTCCGCCGCGCCTCGCCCCGCCCCGCGCGCCTCCGTCGCCGACGTCTTCACGCCGACGCGATCGGCGCGCGTCTTCGCGACGCGCGCGGAGACGGTCGCGCGCACGCGCATCGTCGTCGACATGATGACGCTCTCCCCGCTCGGCGCGCACCGTTCGGTCACCGCGCGTCGGCGTTCTGCCGAGACGCGCGCGCGGACGTCACCAATCAGTGAAATCAATCACCCCATCGATCGACCCCATCTATATCGACCGTCTCACTGTATACACATACGAGCGACCCCATTCACCGATCACGACTCGTCACAGAGTCCCTCTCCATCGAGGTGGACCGTTCGAACGCGATTCCAACGCCGCGGCCCCGCGGGTCGATCGACGACGATGTCTCGCGCGCGCGCGACGACGACGACGACGAGACGCGACGCGACGACGACGACGAGTGAAGCCTACGGAAAAGTGTTCTTACAACGATGGGTGCGCGCGCGCGATGCGACTAGCAATACACGCACGGTTTCATCTGTGGGTTCGCCTCGAGCGCTTCGGAATACTTTTGCATCGCCGCCGAGTGCGCGGTGGCGGCGGACGCGCGATCGCTCGCGGGCGACCACTCGGAGACGAGGGACCAGTGTGGTTTGACGTACGTCACCGCGGCGGACGCGGGGGCGACGCCGAGGAGGGCGAGGAGGGCGAGGAGGGCGACGACGCGCATGTGAGCGTGTGCGTGACGCGCGTCGCGCACTGACGCGCGCCGCGGGAGTGGTCGACGCCCGGGGGGGCGCGCGCGGTGGTCGGACGCGGTGCGCGCGGTGAGGATCGGCGAGTAAAGATCGGACGAGCGGACGAGCGGCGCGGGTCGTCGAGGAGGGCGCGCGCGAGACGCGCGGGGACGGGGACATGCGCGAGGATGCCGCTGATGATGACTCGGAGCGAGGCGGCGACGCCGCGCGAGAGGGTCGACGACGACGGGTGCGTGACGCGCGCGAGCGATGCGCGACGCGGTGCGATCGAACCGCGACGCGACGAGACGAGACGCGACGAGACGGACGCGGGCGAGGGTGATCGATCGATTCTTCACGTCTCGGACGCGCGACTGACGGCGGGCGACCGAAACGACGCGCAGGGACGCGGTTTCGACGAGGGCGAGAAGGATCGAGAGTACGCGAGAGGCGATTACGAGGTGATGGAAGACGACGGTGACGACGACGGCGCGGACGGTGCCTCCGATCCCGTGCGTTCGATCCAAGGTTGGATCGTCCTCGTCACCGGCGTGCACGAGGAGGCGCAGGAGGACGACGTCCACGAAGTCTTCGCCGATTTCGGAGAGATTAAAAACCTCCACCTCAACCTCGATCGCCGAACCGGTTTCGTCAAGGGATACGCGTTGATAGAGTACGACACCAAGGCGGAGGCACAGGCCGCCATCGACGGCATGCACGGCGAGTCCGTCTTGGACAAGCCCGTCGCCGTGAGTTGGGCCTTCGTCCGCGGCGCCGCGCGAGACCGCGCGCGTCGCACCGATCGTCGTTGACGTCACGTCGATCCCATCCCACGTTCGCCATCCGTAGCGCACATTCGTAGTATTTTGTTTTGTCACCTCGCGCGCGCGATGCATCCGTCGTCTCTCTCGCCTCTCGCCGAGCGACCCGTCGCGCGGCGCGTCCCAGTCACCACCCGGACCTTTCGATGCCCCCGACCGTGCACGACGATGATGATTTCAAAATCGACAGCCCGCCCGTCGGCATCACGCGACGCGCGCCCGCACGCGACCGTCACCATGTTCGAAGCGCGACTCGCCCAAGGGGCGGTGCTGAAAAAAGTCCTCGATTCCGTCAAGGATCTCGTCACCGACGCCAACTTCGAGGCGGACCCGACGGATGGGTTCAAGCTCCAAGCCATGGATTCGAGTCACGTCTCGCTCGTGTCGTTGAAGCTGCACCCGGATGGATTCGAACATTACCGATGCGATCGACCGTTGACGATGGGGATGAATCTCATGAACATGGTGCGTCGTGGAGACTATTTTTGTTTGGTGTCTACGCGTCGTCGTTCGCGCGCGTGCTCGGTCGCGTCGCGCGAGGCGGGGCGGTGAAATCGACGCGCGCGCGGGGATCTGCATCGTCTCGGTGCGACGTCGATCTCGGGAACGCGCTCGACGCGCGCGCGAGGGTCGGTGTGTGCGGGAGGGTCGGTGTGTGCGCGTGCGTGGGTTTTATGCATCGCGCGTCGCGGGTGCGGGCGTCGACGCGGGGGCGAGGACGAGGGTGCGCGAACGGGTGCGCGAGAGACTGACTGCCCGCGCGGCTGGTTGTTATTTGAACGCGCGCCGCGCAGGCAAAAATGTTGAAGTGCGCCGGTAACGATGACGCGATCACGATGAAGGCGGACGACACCGGCGATGTCGTGACGTTCATGTTTGAGTCTCCGGGTGCGTGGTGGGATGAAGACGACGCGACGCGACGCGACGCGACGCGACGCGCGAGCGAGACGACTGACGGAGGTGAACGACGCAGGCCAAGACAAGATTTCTGACTTTGAATTGAAGCTCATGGATATTGACAGTGAACATTTGGGTATCCCGGAAACGGACTATGAGGTGACCATCAGAATGCCGTCGGTCGAGTTCCAGCGCATTTGCAGAGACTTGGCGACCATCGGGGATACGGTGTCCATCAGCGTGACAAAGGATGGCGTCAAGTTTTCCACCGCGGGTGACATCGGTGATGCGAACATCATGTGCCGTCAAAACGCCACGGATGAGAAGGAAAAGATGATCTCCATCGAGCTCAACGAGCCGGTCAACTTGACCTTTGCGCTTCGATACTTGAACTCTTTCACCAAGGCGACTCCGTTGAGCGACCAAGTCATGCTTCGTCTGAGCAGCCAGTTACCGATTGTGGTGCAATACGTCGTCGAAGGCATCGGCTACGTCGCGTACTTCCTTGCCCCGAAGATCGAGGACGACATGGAATGATGACGCCGTCGTCGTGGAGGTGAGCATGCGCGAGCTGACGAGGAAGTTTAGACACATTTTAGTCCGGGCATTCGGTTGATGTAATTTCGACATTCTCAAACAACGCCTATTTATGTGAACAAATACATTCGACTACGTCCTAGTGAACCAAAAGACTAAATGCTAAATCTACATTCTCCACAGCGCGTCCGATACCGCCGCCGCGCTCGCCGAGTCGACGACGTTGTGCACTCTGACGACGTCCGCACCGCCGTGAACGGCCGCGACGAGCGCGGCGACCGAGGCCGCGTCGCGCTCACTCGCCTCCGACTTTCCAGAAAGCTCTCCGAGGAAACGCTTTCGCGATGCGCCGACTAGCATGGGTGCGTTCATCACAGCGCCTCCCAACGGCGCTAAACGATTTCTTACCCGCGGTAAATCTCTCAATATCTCGACGTTCGCTCTACTTGTCTTCGCGAAACCAATTCCCGGATCAATCCAGAGTCGCCACGGTTCGATGCCGTGCTGAATACACCGACGCGCCGTTCGCAACAATCCGTCGCCCACCTCATCGCACAAGTGACCTTCGTACGTGGTGTTTGACGCGTTTTGCATGTTGCTGGGATCTCCTCTCACGTGCATGACGACGTACGGCAGCGGCTTTTTCATATCCGCCACCGTCGGTAACATCGCTGGATCCCACGAGCCTCCGCTAACGTCGTTGATGATATCTACGCCCGCATCCGCGGCGGCGCTCGCGACGCTTCCGTAAAACGTATCCACCGAAATGTACACGTCGTCCCGATCGCGCCACTCCTTCGCCAGAGCGCTTATGACGGGAATGACTCGAGCGCACTCCTCCTCTGGACTCACGCGAGTCGCCCCCGGACGCGTCGACTGTCCACCGACATCGATGATCGTCGCTCCGGCGGCGACCATCTCGCGCGCGTGATTCAAAGCGACGGTCACGTCGACGTACGCGCCTCCGTCGCTAAACGAATCCGGAGTGACGTTCAATATACCCATCACCATCGTCTGACGTCCCCATCTCCATAATCCATTCTTCAGAGGCATGACGCGAACGATGTTTGCGCTCTCCATGATGGATTTGTCCTCGCCCATCCCTTCCCAAATCGTCTGCGCGTGCAGTAATCCATCCGTCGCCGCGTCTTGCCTCTCCGTCGTCGCCGCGCCCGTCGCCGCGCCCGTCAAGTCTGCCAACGGCGCGAGCACGAACGGTCGTTCACCGTACCGCTCGTGAGGAACGACCAAGCGTTCGCACGAATGCCCGCCTCGTCCATGAAATATAATGTCTAAATCCATCGGTCTCGGGCCGTACCGCTGCGCCCCGAAGTCGCGTCCCAACGCTGCCTCGATCTTTTTGAGCCCGTCCAACAGCGCGAGCGGGTCCCCACCGATCTCCTCGGGAAACGTTCCGACGCACGCCGCGTTTAAAAACTTGCCCTGGTCCTCCACGTACGCCGGCGCCGTCTCGTACAGCGACGAGTGCGCGTCGAGTTCGAATCCGAGGTCTCGGCGCAAGCGAACGAACGCCTCGCGAAACAGCCCGATGCGGTCGCCCTGGTTCGATCCGAGCGCCAACACCGCGCGAGTTCGAGCGTTCACATCGGACGCACGCGTCGCGTACGTTCGCGCGCGCTGCGCCCACGCGCGCCACATGACGCGAGGCACTCTGAGGTTTGGCTCGAAACAGTTTCGCTGCGAGCTCGAATACAAACAATTACAAATACTACAAAGCGCGTCTACATCACGGCGTCACGACTCGTCCGGCCCATCGCCCGCGAACGCCTTCTTTCCCTTCGCCGGTACCGGGTCCTCGTTCACGGGATACTCGCCGTAACAGTGTTTCGTCGCATACGCGTACGTGTTCTCGTGCAGCGTCACGCTCGGCTGCGTTCGACACCTATTGGCGCAATATTCGAACTCATCGTCGAAAAATCCAGTCGCAACTTGATTTCTCCCCCTCGCGTGTCTCTGCATCGCGCTCTTTCGATCGTGCGTCGGCCCTAAACAACACGAAACGCACGTCTCGTACGCCTCGCAGCACGCGACGCTCGCGTCGCACCCGTCGCACGTGAACCGCTTCGTCGACCCCGCGCTCGCGTCGCAGCACCCACTCGCGCGATCGATATCGGTCCACGCGCACGCGTACCCACGCTCGTCCGCGATCATCCACGCCGACGCGTGCGCGCTCGCGCACGCGCCCGACGCATCCACAGATTCCTCGCGCACGGTCGTCGTTCCCGTCGTTCCCGTCGCCGTCGTCGCGCCGTCGACGCTCGGAAACTCTCGCGCGCGCGCCGACGTCGCGAACGCGACGACGAGACACACCACCGCCGCGCGTCGCGTCGCGTGCGTCGTCGTCGCGCGCGTCGTCGCGCGGGACATCCGACGAGGTGCAGAGTGACGAGTGCTGAACCGTCGCCACCGAAGACTCTCTCGGGGTTTGGAGAAATCTGTCCCGCCTCGACATCGTCCGCGCGGTGCGTCGTCGTCGCGGCACACGTCGACGCGTCGACCGGTGCATCGAACGGCGCGCGCGCGACTCTCGCCGTCGTCGGACGCTCGTCGGAGGACGACTCGCTCGAACGACTCGAAGGCGGTCGTGCCCATGGCGGACGAGGTGGACGCCGCCGCGCGTGAGCTGGAAAAGACGACGATCGCGGACGACGCGAGCGCGATGGACGCGAATCCGATGCACGAGGCGAGTGGGATGACGCTGAATGAAAGACTCGAGCTCGCGCTTACGATCGCGGAGGAGTGCATTCAACCGAACGAGCTCAGGATGTTGTTGGAGAAGAAGCCGATGCCGGTGTGCTACGACGGTTTCGAGCCGAGCGGACGCATGCACATCGCGCAGGGGGTGATGAAGGCGCTGAATGTGAATAAATTGACGAAGATTGGGTGTAAGTTTAAGTTTTGGGTCGCCGATTGGTTCGCGCTGATGAATAACAAGATGGGCGGGGATTTGAAGAAGATTCAAAAGGTTGGACAATACATGGTGGAGGTGTGGAAAGCCATCGGTATGGACTTGGACAACGTGGAGTTTGTCTGGAGTAGCGAAGAAATCAACAAGAGAGCGGATGAATATTGGCCGTTGGTGTTGGATATCGCGCGTAAGAACAAGTTGGCGCGTATTTTGCGATGCTCGCAAATCATGGGTCGAAGCGAGAGCGACGAACTCGCGGCGTCGCAAATCTTTTACCCGTGCATGCAGTGCGCGGACATCTTCTTCCTCAAGGCTGATATTTGCCAGCTCGGTATGGATCAGCGCAAGGTGAACATGCTCGCGAGAGAGTACTGCGACGATATCAAGCGCAAGAACAAGCCCATCATCTTGTCGCACCACATGCTCATGGGTCTCAAGCAAGGACAAGAGAAGATGTCCAAGTCTGACCCGGATTCGGCGATTTTCATGGAGGACAGCGAGCAAGAGGTGAACACGAAGATTAAGAAGGCGTTCTGCCCGGAAAAGGTGATCGAGGGTAACCCGTGCATGGAGTACATCAAGTACGTCATCGTGCCGTGGTCTGGTAAGTTTATCTTGAAGCGCAAGGAGGAGAACGGCGGCGACAAGACGTACGAGACGTACGAAGAGTTGGAGGCGGAATACATCTCCGGCGCGGTGCACCCGGGCGACTTGAAACCTTCGCTCTCGGCCATGCTCAACGAAATCTTGCAACCGGTTCGCGATCACTTCAAGAACAACACAGAGGCGAAAAATTTATTGGCGCAAATCAAAAAGTACAAGGTTACGAAGTAAAGCGTCTCGTTAAAACAAAGATGCAATGGAAAAAATTGAATTAAAATAATTTGCTCTTAAAGTTCAAAAGCGCACGCGCTACTTTACCTACGATGCTCTTCTCCAAGAAGACGTCAAACTTCCCGAAAGAACCGTTCCCTGCGATCACCTCGGAGGCGAAATCAAGCGAACGCAACTCGCAGTTTTGAAACTCATCCCCGGTGAGCGAATAACACACCCCCCAGTGCGACACCACCGCGATAGATTTTTCAGGTCTATCCTCTAACCACGCCACGAACTCCTCCATCCTCGCCTCGAACGTCTCCGCCGGCTCCAACTCCGCCGTCGTGAACGGATCCCGCCCCTCGGGCGTGTACCACCACGCGCCGTCCCCGAGCTCCGACATGTCCCAATCCCCGTGCTCTCCGCGCAACTCGCTCGCCACCCGTCCGATGTCGCTTCCGTGAAACACCCGCTCGCGCGCCAACGCACAGACAACCCTAGGCACGTCCCCCAACACGTCATCCTCCCCCACCGCACCGAACGCCAACTCCGCCGTGCGCAGCGCCCGTCTCAACGGACTCGCGACGATCAATTCCGGCGCCGGCTCCAATCCGCGCGTCATCTCTCGCAACGCCCGCGCCTGCGCCTCCCCCGCGCTCGTCAACCGCGTGTCGATCATCATCGGATCGACGAAATCCGGATCCGCCCAGTGATTCTCTCGCAGGTACTCATTCATCTCCGTCCGTCCGTGTCGCACGAGATGAATCACCTTCCCCGCGCGTCGCCCCCGGCTCTCCCGCGTCTCTCGCGTCGTCATCGAACGCCGCGTCTTCCCGAACGATCCGAGCGAGACGTTTCCGAGCTCGGGCGTCCCCGACGACGACGTCGAACTCGACGACGACGACGCGCGCGTTCGCATCCTCACCCCAGTCGTCGCCGTCGCCCACACCGTCGACGACGACGACATCGACGCGACCGTCGAGAACGGCGCGCGCGACGAACGATGGCGCGCGCGCGAGTCGACCCACCCGGTCGTCGAGTCGGGACCGGTCGATGGACATCACCGTTCGTGACCCCTCGCGAGTACCCCCACGTCACGATCAGGCCGAGATATTTCTTTCCCGCGTCGACCGATCGGATCGGCGTCGTGGGTGGTTTATGGACGATGACGTATTCACGGACGCGCGGTTCGTATGAAACACCGTCAAAGGAGTAGATGAAATCCCGAGGCGAACGTGCGGCGTGACGCGCGCGGTGGTGCCGTGCCAGCGCTGGCGGCGATGCGATTGGAGCGCGACGGAGGACGACGCGCGCGCGTCACTTTGGCACACGACCACGACTCGAGCGAGATGCGCGCGAGTGTGATGTCTTCCCGAACGTGCGTGGTTCGTGCGACGCGAGGCGAGGCGAGGGGGGGGGGAGACGCAAACGTGACGGCGCGGTCGAATCGGCGCGAGGACGTCACGATGATTGATTGATTTGATATGATTGATCGATTGACGACGACGCGCGCGATCGGGTCTCGGTGTGCGGTATGGGTGGGACGCGAGGATTCGCGCGCGTGAATGATGACGTGGACGTGAGACTGACGGTGTGTGTGTGTGTGTGTCGATGACGCAGTGCGACGCGAACGACGTTCGCGTCCAAGCGCGCCGCCGGAAAGACGGCGCGCCGATTGACCGCCGCGCGCGCGGAGAGCAAGACGACGACGACGACGGTCGCGGAGATCATGAAAAGCGAACGACCGATGAAGATCGTGTTCGTGTCCGCGGAGTGCGCGCCGTGGAGCAAGACGGGTGGTCTCGGTGACGTCGTCGGCTCGTTGCCGGTGGAGCTCGCCAAGCGCGGGCACAAGGTGATGACCGTCTCGCCGCGTTACGATCAATACAAGGGTGCGTGGGACACGTCCGTGCACTGCGAGGCGCTCGGTAAGTCGGTCGGCTTCTTCCACGAGAAGAAGAAGGGCGTCGACCGCGTCTTTGTCGATCACCCGGACTTTTTGGCCAAGGTGTGGGGCAAGACTGGCTCCAAGCTCTACGGCGAAAAGTCTGGCTACGACTTCGTCGACAACCAAGATCGATTCGCGATGTTCTGCCACGCCGCCATCAAGGCGCCGATGGCGCTCACCGACCTCGGCTACGGTGAGGACGTCATTTTCGTCGCCAACGACTGGCACTCTGCCCTCGTTCCGGTCATCTTGAACAAGGTGATGAAGCCGGCGGGTACGTACGCCAACGCCAAGTGCGCGATGACGATTCACAACATCGCGTTCCAAGGCCGCTTCTTCCCGCGTCCGATGTCCGACTACGGCTTGCCGGAGTCCGCCGCGGATGACTTCTTCTTCGAGGATGGTTTCAACAAGGTGTACGACGAGACGAACCCGGCGAAGGAAGACGGCAAGGAGGAGTTCGATGGTAAGATTTACCGCAAGAACAACTGGCTCAAGGCTGGTTTTGTCAACGCCGACAAGAACTTGACCGTGTCCGAAAACTACGCCAAGGAGATCTCTTCCAGCAAGTCTAAGGGTGTCGAACTCGACGACGTTATCCGCAAGTACGGCATGGAAGGTATCGTCAACGGCATGGACCCGACTGAGTGGAACCCGTCCGTCGACAAGTTCATCGACGTCCCGTACGACAAGAACACCGTCGTCGAAGGTAAGGCTGCGGCCAAGCAAGCGCTCCAAGCCGAAGTCGGCTTGCCGCTCGACGCCGAAGCGCCGATCTTCGGTTACATCGGTCGCCTCGAAGAGCAAAAGGGTGTCGACATTTTCATGAAGGCTGTCCCGAAGCTTTTGAAGGCTGTTCCGAACGCACAAGTCGTTATCTTGGGTACCGGTAAGAAGGCTTTGGAAAAGGAACTCGAAGCCTTGGACGAGTCCGAGCCGATGTGCGCTGGTGTCGTCAAGTTCTCTGCTCCGTTGGCTCACTTCATCACCGCCGGCGCTGATTTCTTGATGGTTCCGTCTCGCTTCGAGCCGTGCGGCTTGATCCAGCTTCACGCCATGCAATACGGTACCGTCCCGATCGTCGCCTCCACCGGTGGCCTCGTCGACACGGTCAAGGAAGGTGTGACTGGTTACCACATGGGCGCGATGGATGCGGACAACCTTATTCCGGAAGATGTCGACGCGTTGGTCGAGACGTGCATCGCCGCCTCCGCTGACTACGCCACGTCGACCTACACGAAGATGTCCGCGACTTGCATCTCTCAAGATTTGTCCTGGGCTGAACCGGCGAAAAAGTGGGAAGGTGTGCTCGAAGAATTGTACTTCGGCACGCCGGAAGGCGCCAAGAAGGCCGAAGTCGTCGTCCCGACGGCCAAGGCGGACCAAATCGCGGCCACGGCGTAAGTGCCACGCTTCAAGTTTTTTTCATTTCTCATCACGATACATGTCTGCGCGAGGAAAACGATTGTTGTAGTAAATTTACCCCCGCATTTGCGCATTTGCGATAAGAGCGTCGTTCGATGTGTAGTAGTACGTGTTACAAGCGTGTTCTAAATTCAAGTGGAGGCGAACGCCGCACCCTTGGAGAGCGCGACGTCGCCGAAAGCGGTCATTTGATCCACCTTGAGGTATTCGTGCGCGTTGAGCACCAAAACCTGGTAGAACATACGAGCGGCCTCACCTCTCTTCTTGCCGTAAGTCAGATTATTCAACGACAAAGGACGATCACCGGAAGAGGAGAATGCCGACGTCAAGTGCTCGAGCATGATCTTTGAGTTGACGTTCCAATCCATGTCGCCCTCTTCTTCTTCAGCACCGGCTTCGTCGGCGTTCACCTCGAGCTGAATGTCGTCTGCTTCCACAAAACCCGCGTCGCCACCGAAACCATCGTCGTTATCAGCGTAGTCAAAGTTCATGGTGAAGGGCGCGGCGTCCTCGTCGCTGTCGTTGGCTTGTTGGCCGCGGCGTTCGCCAGACTCTGGACGAGACCAGCACACCGCGCTTGCCTTTCTGTACGCATCGTTGAGTTTGCTACCGACATCACACGCCATCAATCGTCCACGCAAACTAGCTTCTAAAGTTTCAGGATCGGCGAGGACGGCGTCGTCATCGAACACCGACCCCTTCCTGTTCACAATGTCGCGCGTATCCCTCAACTGCGCGCGAATGTGATCATTCGATAGCGTAACGGCCCGGTCGAACATCACCACGCGTTCAACCTTTCTACGTTTACTCGCGGGTCCTGGAACCCGATCATCCGGTCGATCACCCATCAAGCTAGAGCCGGGGATGGACGGGAGAGGCAACGAGCCGCCGAAGAGGCTTTCGCCGCCAGTGCTCTTTCTCGCGGCAAACTCGTCTTCATCATCCATCAAATCCGGGTCCAACGCCAAAGGCATCACATCATCGTTCCTGGCGCCGAATTCGTCCCCTGAATCATCGACACCGCCATTGAAATCATCACCGTTCGGCTCGTCAAAGGTATCGTGCGCGTAGTCGTAGTCCTCCAACTGCACGCCCGCCTCGACGACGGCGGAACGGAAAACTTCAACTTCGACGTCATCCTCGAGTCGTTCATCATCCACGGGTAATTGTTCGTTGTATTCGAATTGTGCGTCGAAATCATCGAGGTCCGGATCGCCGAGCGAGATGTTTTCTCTGCTCACGCTCGCCCGACCGTGCGACCCCACGGCGTTTGCCGGATCAAAAAAGAATTCCAAATCGTCGAAGTTTGACGGCAGCGTAATCGTCGCGCCCGGCGCGGTCGTCGCATCCGCCGGCAAGTCCACCGTGCCCGGACGGAAGACTTGCTTGATCTTCACGATCGCCTCGGAACAATCCTGGAAGAGATAGTTCACCTTGCGACTGTAAATGCGCACCACCCCCAACATCAATTGTCCCGAAAGTCTCAACGCGAGCGGCGCGTCGGGATTGATGATCGATTCTGCGCGCGCGAACACGTGTGCGAGATACGTCAGTCATCGTTTCACTTATCGCTTCATCTATCGCGCCTCGAACCGCGCGCGGCGTGCCGAGAACGACACGAGCTCGTCATTTGAAATGCGCCCTCGTAATCACGTACTCACTGACGAGACGATATCCGTCTCCGCGATCTGGTTCTTGCGCAGCTTTCTGTCCAAGTGCGCCGCGATCCAAATCGTCCCTAGCGGGCCTCGCTTGGCGAGGATGTACTGCGAGTAGAACATCTCGCGCGAGCTCTGCGGTCACCGCGCCCTCTGCGCTCAACGAATTCGAGGGTCGACCTCGAGTCCGTGCGAAATGGGCACGCGCGCGTGCGTCGCCTCGATGTGTCGTCGAGGGCGTCGCGCGCGCGAAAGTGACGCGTAAAGTGTTTCTCAACGCTCTGACGTCGCCGCGCGCGTCGCGAGATGACGTTTGCGGACGCGCGCGCGATGGGCTCGTTCGAGCTCAGATTTCAAACTGCCGGGCGGAACGAGCCAAACGAACGGCTCGAAATTCGGACATTTGAGCCCAGAGGTTACAAAAGCCCGACCGTCTCGAACGGTCGGTGACTAGTCGGAATCGACGATGTACGGCACGCCGTCGGGTCTAAAACGAACTCTATCGTCGCACATCGCGGCGACGACGCGCGGGAATAAGAGGTGTTCTTGCTCGAGAACGCGAGCGGCGACGGCTTTGTAGTCGTCGTCGTCGAGCACGGGGACGACGCTCTGCGCTATGATCTTACCCTTGTCGAACTCCTCGTTGACGAAATGAATGGTGGGTCCGGTGTAGCGAACACCCGAGGCGACGACCGCCTTGTGGACGTTTTCGCCATGCATGCCTTTACCGCCGAAGGATGGTAAAAGCGCGGGATGAATGTTCACCATCCGGTTTTCGTACGCGCGACACAGTTCCGGAGGAATGAGACGCAGATATCCCGCCAAAAGCACAAAGTCGGCGCCGTGTTCGCGAGTGAGCGACTCGACGAGCTCCTCGGCGGTCAAACCGTCCGTCGTGCCCTTCTTTCGCGGATAAATCAACACCGGTATGCCTCGCGCTCTCGCCCACTCGGCGCCGCCGCAGTCCGCCGCGTTGGTCACCACGACCCCGACGCGCCCTCGCACCGCGCCGCTCTCGCACGCGGCGTCGATCGCGCGCATGTTCGACCCTCCACCGCTCACGAAGACGGCCAACGTGGCGCGCGCGTCCGCATCGCCGCCCGCCGTCGCCGCCGTCGCGGAGGTGGACGGTCGTCCCGCGTGCGCGCGCGCGGTCGTCATCCCGCCCGACGTCCCGCCGCGACGCGCGCACGACGTCGTCGGCGCGCGACGCATCGTACACGACGCACCGACCGCGGCCATGACCGACGACTCTCGACGCGCGCGTCCGTCTCTGAGGAGGCGAGGCTGGGTCACTCGTGTGTTTGGAAAAAGCGTCCGCCGACCGTTCGACAAGCTCGCTACTGACTATTCACTATCGCTATCGCTCTCGTCGCTATCGACGTACGTTTGCACTTTACGTCTGTTTCTATTCTCTACGAGCGGAGGTAAGGAAGAATCGCTGTCCGAATCGTCATCGTTCGATTCGCGCGCCGACGCGCCCGCGTCTCCAGCCGCCGCCCGCGCGCGCGCGTCGTCCTCCTCCTCCTCGTCCAACGCGTCCACCAAATCTCGAAGCGGACACTCCGCTCGCGTCGACGCCGTCTCCCCGAACGCTTCCGGCCACGCACCGTCCTCCCTCTTGCGCATTTCTTTCACCTGCTCCGCGTACAACACGCGCGTGAGCTCCCCCGTCACCTTGAGCTGTTTCCCGCCGCTCTCGAGCTCGTCGTCGTCCAGAAACCTCGCGACGACGTACGTGCCGGCGCGAAAGAAGGCGACGGATTTAAATTTCGACGGCACGCGCACGAGCGTCGGCGTCGGCGCGTCCGGCGCGCGATCGTCGCCTCGAACGACCTCGACGAGGTTGGACCCGCGCGCAGCCGTCACCCTGCACACGACGTCGTCGTCGTCGAGCGACACCTCGCGCTCGTTGGCGAGCGCCTGCACGTGCTTGCGACGGTGCGACATCGCGCGAGACCTCGCGCGAGGCTCGTCGGCGTCGGCGTCGGCGTCGCTCGAGACGCGCGTGAGTGACGCGAGACGACGGACGCCCGGAGACGTCTCCGCATCTTGCGACGCGAGGCGGGCGTCGCGGGCGACCGAAGCGTCGACGCGCGCGCGCGACACGTTTCGGTGCGGAAGGTGGTCGATCGTTCCCGACGCGCGCGCGGTCGGAGCGACGCGAGGGGCGCGACGCGCGCGGTCGGTCGGTCGATTTCGATTTCGACGTCGGTCGCGTCTCGTCGATTCGTCGCCGTTCTCGACGCGCGGGCGGCGAGTCGACGCCGATGGAGCTCGATCACGTGCCGCTGAAATGCGTCGTCGTCGGCGACGGTGCCGTGGGGAAGACGTCGATGCTCATGTGCTACGCGACGAACACGTTTCCGACGGATCACATGCCGACGATTTTTGACAATTACAGCAAAAACGTGACGACGCACGACGGACGCACGGTGAGCCTGGGGCTGTGGGACACCGCGGGACAGGATGAGTACGCGGCGTTTCGACCGTTGAGTTATGAGAACGCGGATTGCATGCTGTTGGCGTTCTCGTGCGATAGCAGGGCGAGCTACGAGAGCGTCGAGGCGAAGTGGGCGGCGGAGCTGCGAGCGACGGCGCCCGAGGCGCCCATCGTGTTAGTGTGCACGAAGACGGATCTTCGAGACGGAGGGAAGGCGGAGGTGAGTCAAGCGGAGGGTGAGGCGTTGCGACGACGCATCGGTGCGATGGCATACGTGGAGTGCAGCGCGTTGACGCAGCACGGGCTCAAGGCGGTGTTCGACACCGTCGTCGACGTGCACTTGCGATCGGAACTCTTCGGGAAAAAGGCGCAGGGTGGATGTTGTGTGATTCAATAGCTGTCAATTGTTCCCCCGCGCGAGGTTCTAGTTTGTATAATACTACAATACACTACGGTGTCTACGTCGCTAGTGTCTAGAAAGTTTCATTAATGCGCGCCAAGACGTTGGTTTTCACCTCGTCGTCGCAAAACGCAAAATCCATCGCTCGCACGTTCAACGCGTGAATGTCTCGCATCGTGAGTCCGAACGTCTCGCACGCGATTTCGTATTCGCGCGAGAGACACGTGTTAAATACCCACGTGTCGTCCGTACACAGACAAACCGGCGCCCCGTCGCGATACAGTTTGGAGAAGTGATGTTCGGCGTAACTCGCGTTACTTTTCGTGAGTACGTTACTCGTCAAACACAACTCCACGAGTATGTTGGACTCGAGTAGCATTTTATACAACTCGTCGTCGCGCACGGTGAAGACACAGTGACCCAAACGATCGGGCTTAAACGCTAACATTCGACGCTCTTCGTCCGCCGTACCTCGAATTTCGCCGCAGTGAAGCGCGACGCCCAATCCGCTTCGTCTCGCCTTTTCCAGCGCCTCTTCGTACGCGTCCCACGACCCGCGATTCGGCGCGCCGCTTAAATCAACGCCGACGACGCCCTCTCCCGCGTACTTGATCGCTAAATCAATCGTTTCCATCACTTTTTCCGCCGAATCGTCGCGTCCTCGATCGACGCTTAAAATAATTCTCGCCGCGCGCGTCCCGCGCGCGCCGTCTCCCCCGCCGCGCGCCCCGCACGCGTCCTCCAACCCATCCAACACCGCGCGCACGTACGTCTCTTTATCCGGCACCTCCTTCGGCGTCGTCCGAAGCTCGACGTAGCGCGCACCGTCGGCGAAAAAGTCTTCCACCACCTCTCTCGTGACCCTCCGAATCGCGTCCGCGCTCGCGCAACACGCGTGCGCGAGCTTGAAAATGTCAAACACAGACTCGAGCGTTCGTTCACCGTCGAGCGCGCGCGCGCACTCCTCCGCGAGTCCTCGCGCGCGGGCGAGCTCCGACAGCGTCGACGGGCGCACGCACCCGTTGATGTGCGCGTGCAGTTCCACGCCGAACGCCGCGGCGCGAAACGCCGACGCATCGGTCGACATGACGACGTCGCGCGAGGCGCGCACTGCCGCGCCGAGCCGCCGCCGGGGGCGTCACACGCGCGCGCGTCCGCGGAGACGACGCGTCGGTCGATATGCGCTCTAGAGCGCGCGAGCGCGGGGAGGACGACGGCGTCGAAGCGACCGCCAAGCGGCACAAGACGGACGAGGACGCCGTGCTCGCGGCGGGCGGTCGGCGCATCGCGCCCACCGGCATCGGCCACGGGTGTCTTCACGACGTCGTGCGTCCGGCGACGACGAGCGATGCGGCGTCGGGGCGAGACGAGGGGGCGATCGAACTTCCGGAGAATCCCGCCAAGTCGTATCCGTTCGAGTTGGACACGTTTCAGCAAAAGGCGGTGGAATGTTTGGAGAGGAAGGAGTCGGTGCTCGTGAGCGCGCACACGTCGGCGGGGAAGACGGTGGTGGCGGAGTACGCGATCGCGATGGCAATCAGGGACGGGCAGCGCGTGGTGTACACGTCGCCGTTAAAAGCGCTGAGTAATCAAAAGTATCGAGAGCTGAAGGAGGAGTTTCAAGACGTCGGGTTGATGACGGGGGACGTTGTCATCAATCCGAGCGCCTCGTGTTTGGTGATGACGACGGAGGTGCTTCGGTCGATGTTGTATCGCGGAGGAGAGGTCATGCGTGAGGTCGGTTGGGTGATTTACGATGAAATTCACTACATGCGAGACAGCGAGCGTGGTGTGGTGTGGGAAGAGTCCATCGTGTTGTTGCCGGATATGGTCAAGTACGTGTTTTTGTCGGCGACGATTCCCAACGCGCGAGAATTCGCGGATTGGGTATGTAAGACGCACAATCAGCCGTGTCACATCGTGTACACGGATTTTCGACCGACACCGTTGGAGCATTACATCTTCCCGGCGAACGGTGAAGGTATTTTCCTGGTGATGGATCGACAATCCAAGTTCAGAGATAGCAACTTTGAGCAAGCCGTCACCGTCATCTCGGACGGCGGCGGCGCGGCGGCGGCGCGAGTCGCGAACCGCGCGCGCGGAGATGATGGAAAGAACGACACGATGAATCAAGACATTTTTAAAATCATTCGCATGGTGGTTGAGCGCAACTACGATCCCGTGATCGTGTTCGCGTTCAACAAACACGAGTGCGAAAAGATGGCCAACTCTCTTCACAAGGTGGATTTGTGCGATGACGACGAGAAAAAGCTCATCGATACAATCTATTGGAACGCCATGGATTCGTTATCTGAGGAAGACAAACGCCTTCCTCAGGTGGCCAACCTACCGAATCTTCTCCGACGAGGATTGGGCGTCCACCACTCGGGATTGTTGCCAATTCTGAAGGAAGTCATCGAGATTTTGTTCCAAGAGGGTCTCATCAAGGTTCTCTTCGCGACGGAGACCATGTCAGTCGGTCTGAATATGCCCGCGCGTACGGTTGTTTTCTGCTCGCCTCGCAAGTTCGACGGCGCTGGATTCCGCTGGATTACTTCGGGTGAGTACATTCAGATGTCCGGCAGAGCCGGTCGTCGCGGAAAAGACGACCGCGGTTTGGTCATCCTCATGATGGACGAGCGCATGGATCCACCCGTGGCGAAGAATATGCTCCACGGGCAGTCCGATGCGCTTGACAGCGCGTTCCGTTTGAACTACGCGATGATTCTCAACCTCATGCGCGTCGAGGGCGCGGAACCGGAATCCCTCATCCAGTCGTCCTTTGCGCAATTCCAGAACGACAGAGCGCTTCCAGGATTGGAGGCAAAGATCGTCGAAATCGAGAGAGACAGAGATGCAGTGCAGATCAAGGACGAAGAGATGGTCGATGAGTACGTCAAGCTCAAGGATGGTCTCGACGCCATGATTCGAGAGCGAAGAGTCGTGACGAATACGCCGACGTACGCCGTGCCGTTTCTTCAACCGGGTCGCTTGGTTCGCGTGTGTACAAAACCCCCTTCCATCATGAACCCGTCCGACGAGGACGAATCGATCAAGGTCCCTGTACCAGGTACTGAACCCGGCGAAGAAGATGTGGTGTGGGGCATGATTGTCGCATTCGAGCGTATCGGCGGTGGCGGCAAGGCGGGGAAAGCGGCGTACGGTGTCGACGTGTTGGTGCTTACACGAGAGAATCGCGATGACAAGGGCTCTTCCATCGGGCGCGACAAGGCTGACAAGTATGATTTCGTACACGCCACCGAAGGAGACGAGTCCACCGAGCCGCGAGTTGTTCGCGTACCGCTCGAACAACTCGACGTGCTGAGCAGCGTTCGAGTGTATTTGCCGAAGGATTTGTACCCGAGAGAGGCGAGAGACCAGTGCATTAGCAGCGTTGGCGAGGTAATGAAGCGTTTCCCAGAGGGTATCCCTCAACTCCATCCAGAAAGAGACTTAAAAATCACCAGCGACACCTTCATCAAGCTTCTGAAACGTATCGATGGAATCAAATCGATGATGAAAAAACATCCGATTGTGGAGAGCGAGCAGCTCGCGGAGCAGCTCGCCGCTCACAAGAAGAAGCGTGAGTTCTCCATCGCTTTGAAGAAGGCGAAGAAAGACGCCAAGGCGGCCGCTGGCCTCTTGTACCGCAATGAACTGAAGCAAATGCGACGCGTATTGAAACGTCTGGGTCACACGAGCGCCGAGGGCGTCGTGCAAACCAAGGGACGAGTAGCGTGTGAGCTCGCCTCTGTTGATGAACTCGTCACGGCAGAGCTCATATTCAACGGCACTTTCAAAGAACTCGACGTTGAAATGCTTGTCGCTTTGGTGTCGTGCCTAGTTTGGCGCGAAAAGTCGCGCGATACGCCAAAATTGAGCGAAGAGACCGCGGAGGTGTACAGTCGGTTGAAGGACGTTGCGCGCAAAGTGGGTAAGCAAATGGTTGAGTGTAAGATGCATGTCGACGTGGAAGAGTACGTGGAAGGTTTCAGGAGTGAATTGATGGAGATCATGCTCGCGTGGTGTAAGGGCAATAAGTTTGCGGAGATCATGAAGATGACGGACCTATTCGAAGGCTCCATCGTGCGCGCGATTCGGCGCGTGGAAGAGGTTCTGCGCCAACTCGGCGACGCGTGTCGGGTGATAGGCGAGAACGAGCTTCAGGAAAAGTTTATAACCGCGAGCGAAATGGTGAAACGCGATATCGTCTTCGTCGCAAGTTTGTTCCTCTAGAGTCACACGGTTTCAGATAGCGATGTAACTATATTTTTTAGCGAGAAAATCCTCACCTTACAAAGATCCAAGACCCCCCGTCTAACGAGGACGTCTACCTATCGGCGCGCATCGGCACTACGAGCACAAGAACCCCCCAATCTAGTCACGACAACGATCGCTTAGTTGCTCTTGGAGCCCGAACGAAGGCGCGCAATTTGCTTGCGAGTGCGCTTCACCGGCTCCGCCTCGCGCTTGACCGCCTCGACCTTCTCGCTGAGCGCGAGCTCAACGTGGCACGGGTTGGACATGTACGGGTTGATGCGACCGTGCGCACGGTAGGTGCGGCGGCGCTGCGGGATAGCCTTGTTGCATTGGATGTGGGTAACGGTGAGGTTCTCGACGTCCAAGCCCTTGGTGTCAGCGTTGCTCTTGGCGTTCGCCAACAAACCGAGCAACGCTTCCGCAGCCTTCTTCGGCCAGCGGCCTTGGCCGTTCGTGGAACCTTCGTTCTTCGCCTGCGCCGTGCGCCCAACACCACCGCAGAAGCGACGGAAGACGACACATCGCTTCATCGCGAGAACATCCTTCAAGTATTGCTCGGCATCCTCGAGCTTCTTACCCTTCAACATCATGCACGTTTCGCGCATGTTCTTGAAGGAGATGCGAAGGTCCGAGGCGCGCGCCTTGCACGACTTTTCGGAGTCTTCCGGTTCTCTAGCGTACTTCACCATCTGTATCGTTCGTAAGCGTAAATGTCGCGTCATCGTCAGTCACCGCGCTCTCCATCGCGTGCCGTCACCATCCGCGGTTAGGGCTTGCGCCACCTTAGGGTCACACCCGCGTCCCATCGCGCGCGCCCACCGCCCGCGCGCGTCGTCGTTGCGCCACTCGCGCGCGAACGCCACGACGCGAACCATTTCTATCCACGCGTTCGCATCGTCACCGCTCTCGCGCGACGCTCGCCTCGCCGCCGACGCCCTCGCGCCCGCCTCGCTCGGATCGTCCGCTCGCCCGCCCGCGCGTCCGCCACCCATCATCGCGCGTGCTCTCCGCCCCGTACGAGCGCGCGCGGACGCGCGACGACGCGCACGAACGCGCGGACACGCGTCGTCGTCGTCATCGATCGTTCGCGCGCGCTCGTCGTCGTCGTCGAAGCGTACCTTGGTCGGAGTGGCGCGTTGCACAAAGGCGGAGTCGACGCGCGCGCGCGCGGCGTCGTCGGCCCCCGCGAGGCGTGTTTGTTTTATCGTGTCCACTATTGAGAGTGTTCGGACATTCGAGAAATGTCATTCATGTCCATCGACTATGAAGTCGAATGTTGTGTCGCGTGGTCGGACACACTCGTAGTGTGAGGTCTTCGAACCCCGTCCTCGGACTCGCGCGCGTATACACAAAGAAAAGCGCGCGCGGACGGACGCGCGGTTGGATGAGTGATTTATTTATTTGTCCGTTCGGCCCCGGGCGTCGTCGCGCGGGAGACCGCGGCGACGCGCTCGTGAGCCGCGCGCGCGCGAGGAGTCATGAGCGCGTTTCCCGTGGCGTCGACGAGCGCGCCCGCGGAGGCGGTGACGCCATCGGTGGGCGCGGTTCGACAGCAGGGCGACGGATGGTCGCCGGCGTCGAGGTTCCAGAATCTCCTGTCCGCGCTGCGAAGATTGGAGCTGGGAAGCGCGAGCGAGCGAGATCGCGAGCGAGCGCGAGCGGCACTGCGAGCGCAAGAGACGCGACTGCGCGAGTTGGCGTTTTTTGAGGCGAGGAGGGCGGAGGACGCGACGAAGGTGACGTCGGGAAGAGTGACTTTGAGCAACGGGCTCGAGGCGAGATTGGGAGAGTTGGACATGGAACACGCGAGCACGATCGCGGTGGCGATGAATGTGAATGAAATCGCGAGTGTCGAACTTATCGTCGGTGCCATAGAGAACGGCGCGCCGGCGGACGCTGCGGTGCCGGCAGCCATTGGGATTTTGATGCGCGAACGCGCCGCGGCGCTCGAGTCGCTACTTACGCTTTTGCGGTGCGCGGACGGAACGGTTCCGTTGGATAGCGTCATGGACGATGAACTCAAGGAGTATGTTGAGAATCTTTTGAAAGATGGTACAGTTTTCGGACGACTGGTAAAGCTCGTGACCGCGCCTCCGCCTGGAGGGCCGTTTTTGGTTGCGCCGACGCCGCAACTGCCCGCGGCGGGCGCACTGGCGCTCGCGAACGCACCACCACCTTCGATCGAGCGTCCGCTCGGTCCCTTAGACAAGCTCGTAGACATACGTGGCCGGCCGATATTACGACAAGAGTGTGTCGCGCAGGAGCGTAGATTGGTGGTTGAGTGTTTGTTCCACGCGGCGCGCTGTTCGCCAAACCTGAGCGCGGACAACGCCCAAGCCTTGTTGGTGTTGGCGGGTCGATCCGCAGAAGCGATGAAAAAGTTAGATGAGGTGGCCACGGATGATTTGCCGGCGGGATATGGTGCGATTCTCGCCGCCGCAGGGATGTTTACGCCGATTCAGGCTGGAGTGGAAGCCGCGTCTAACAGAACCGAACTGGCAAAGGCAACCTCGACCACGGTCAACTCACCGAACGCACCTCCGTTGTTTTCTTTCGTCCGTTTCGCTTGGGGTGTTTTAGCTCTCGACCTTGGGTTGCCGGAAGCCGAGGAGAGTATCCGGGAAAGCTTGAAAAACGATGCCGTTGAGGCCATCGACCTCGTTCTGAAAACGGGCGTGTTCCAAGACGATCACCTCGTTGCGCGAAAACAGAACCTGGAGTTTGTGCACACGATACTTTCGAGATATTTGCATCACAATCTGCGTAAAACGGTGCTACACAGGATGCTGACGGACGGCACCGCCGTGAAACCACCCTTTGTAGAAAATGGTCTCACAGTGGAAATTGACCCCGCGAAGCCGCTGGCGGACGTGTGCTCCGCGTTGGCTGAGATATATTCCCAAGAGGCAAGCCTGGCGTTAAAATGCGGTGGTCTCAAGAGCTTCTTAGAGATCGCCAGCGACAGCGAGCATTCTGTCGGATCTTTAGTGAAGCTTCTCGAGTTGTGCACGACTATTGCTCAGAGAAGTGAGGGAGCGCGGCGCATTTTCGAGCTGCTCCAACGAAGCCAGGGCGCGGCCAACTGGGATAGATTCTTAGGCGCTCTGATTGGCTACGTGCAGAGATTCATGTCGTCGCCAGAAGATTTGATCGACGCTGGAGAGGAGTACGACCCTAGGCAAGGCGACCCGGAGATGAACGAGGCTGACGCCGAAGGTCTTCGAGCGTACCTTTCTGTGTTTAGCGCAGTCATGAAAAATGCCGAGCGTTCCGAATCAGCTCACTGGTTGATGTGGTTGGAACACAGAATAGGCGCGGCTTTGATGGACGCACTCCTGCAACTGTACACAAATCCAGTTCCACTGTCTTTAAAATCGTCCCTTCTTGATGCCATCGGAGCACTATGCTGGGACGTGAACACCGCGTCTGACGTTTGGCAGTTGCTCGACCAAGCGGGTGTTCTGCCCAATCCGTTGCAAAGTGGTGCGTTACAGACGATGGCGTCACAGAGATCAGATATTACGTACATATACAGCGTTCTCGAACTCGAGGCAAAGTCTTACGAGAGCACCGCAAGCTGGCTGCGGTTGATAGGCAAACTGCTGACGACGACAGTGGAATGCGAGGGCGGGCCGTGCGGTGATGCGGGTCGACCTGCCTGGTTTCATACTCGTTTCATCCGCGAACGCCTCTACGGGGAGTTAGGTACGAGAGTCCACAGTAACCAAACGGAACGATGGGAGATGGCAAGCGACTGTATCGATCACTTTTTGTTTATGTTGCATCTGTACACGAACTGCTGGGCATCGACGACGACGATGGCGGATGATGCCGAAGTGGGAATATCGAACGCTCCATTAGCGATTGGATATAGTGAGCAATCCGATGCGTTGGCTTTAAGAAGTGTGGGTCAAACGAGTAGCTCGCTCGATCAACCGAGCGCCCCTGGTGCGGACATTCTCGTTGACTTCTTAACGTCAGGTTCGACGTACAAGATGACCATGAATATTCTCTCCATCGGCGCCGAACCGTTGAGCTTTGAGCGTAACTCTAGCCATGGCTCCGCTTTGGAGGAGTGCGTGTTGGGAGCATTGCGTTTATTGGAGTACGTGCTTTCCATTGATGAGCAAGCGGTGGCAGACTTGCGCGCAAAACACAAGGACGCAGTGTTCTACCACACGCTTGATGGGGTTCTATCGTCGGATATGTCGCAAATGGCGAACGTCCTGGGCTACGTACAGTACAAATATAACCCTGAGATTCCTTTAGTCGCGCTCAAGATTTTACGTGTGCTCTGCCGTCGAGTTGAGCACATCGTCCTGATGTTACCTCCGGCTTCGAGAGCCGCCATCGTAGAAGGCTGCGCGAGCTGCTTGGAACTTGCGTTCGCCACGGTGCCTCCCGGAGACGCTGAGGATGGCATTGACGCCAACGCATCGAGCGCGATTGAGTGCGCGTCGTTGGTGTTCGACTTGTTGCACGAAAACCTGGAGCAACGCGGTACAAACTTGACTCACTTGCTGTTGGGATTTGATTTGACGGGTGCGCCGAACGAGATGGCGCTCTCTCCCTTTACAGAGTTCAACTGTCTCAGTGTTTTGCTCGAACTCTTGGAAGCCGCACCACCATCGATGCACGCAAGCGCAGTCATGCCGTACAACGCTCCAGAACTTGCGGCGGACTTACTTTACCGACTGTCGACGTGTGAGTCTACTGCGCCACCCACGCTGTCGCTCATGGGACAGTGGCCTCCTCACGCGCCAAGCTTAGCTCTGCCCGATCTTCTTTCGGATGCGTTGCGAACAACGCTTCCATCGGCGCCGGCGAAAAGACTATCCGTGATGTATCATCGCGCGAGTATTCTTCGTCTCTGTGCCCAGGTACTCGAAGTGGAGTCGCCTCCGGCGAAGGGCCGAGTGCCGGAGATGGCGCCGCCTATCGTACTGGATATCATGAACGTATTGCTAGACAATGGGCGCGATGGTTTCGGCACGTACTCACACGACCCGAACGTTGACTACGGCCACTTCGCAGTCTTAGAGTTACCGAAGAGCGTGACGCGTCTTCTGGAGGAGAACAAAGAACACGTGATCACGTCCAGGTTCAGCGGTGACGTGCTTGAAACCATGGACGAGCTCTCCGTGTTGCAACTCTTGGGTGATACCCGAAACGTCGCTGAGGGTGGAGTGTTCACGAACAATCGTCACGGAGACAAGATAATCGACGTCAATGCGGTGAGCGCCAAGTTGTCGGCGGAATTCAAACGCCTCGACGCAGAGTCGCATTCCCACGTGATGAGACACGACGCCTCCGAATACGTCAGAAACCGTCGCGCGCGCGCTCTGGAAGCCGCGGTCCGCATCGCAGAAGCGCGAAACATCGTCGTCGAAGACGCTACCGCGCGGTCGGAAGTATTCCTTGCGTGGGAAAAGCTCGTGACGTTCGCGGTGACGTGTGGACTTTCGAGCATAGTCGCTTACTTTGATTTGCGAAAGGCGGCCGTGCCGAATGAAGCCGCAACGGTGGAGACGGTTGATGACAGCCCTATGAGCGCGCATAGCATCCTGTTTGAACTCGTGGATGGAATTGTGTCGGGATTGTGCGAAGCGGAGCCGTTCGGCGGTGGATCAGACGTCGCGAAGGCGCCTCCTTTCTGTCGCCTGGTGCACGTGATTTTATCTCAGCTTCGCCAGATCGGCGAGAGCGACAGAGCGCAAGGCGACATGAACGCCGTCTTGGCCCCGTCCAAGTGTCGAGCGCTGCTCCGAAGTTTGATCGCGTGCTTGCTTCACCGCACTCCGTTGGCGCAAGTGTCGAGATTGGACATCATCAGCGCCTTGCTCGATTACTTGGCGTACTGCAGGCCAGATACGGATGGCGTGAGTCCGGTGACCAAGCACGGTAAAATCCTGGCTGGCGCGAGCGCTTCGTTTTCGCAAGTCATGGACATCGACATCGAGAAAGGCAACGCCGCCATCATTCAGAGAGATGCGACCGCTCTGGTCGACATCATCTCGCGCGATGTCTTGGAGGGTTCAAACGACACGAAGGCTATCGCCTTGGCGGCGCTCGAAGCGATGGTGGCGGTGTGCGCGGGCACGGGAGTCGGTGGTATCGAAGTGTTGCTCTTACAAAACGACGTCGTCAAGGCGTGTTTGCACGAGCTCGAACGCGTGTCGATGCCCGATCTCGTCCTCAACACGCCGCGCGCGGCGTCGCACGCGAAGGCGATAGAGGCGTCGCTGTCGTTGTTGCTGAGAGTGGCGCAGAGCGAACCGGGTCAGATGGTGGCTCTCGGTACGCTCGATTCTTTGATTCATTGTCGCGCCATCGACGCATACGCGGACATTCACAGTTCATCAGCCACGATGGCAACCATGAACACGGAGAAACCATTCGCGGAGCTTCCGATTCCACGGGCGCGTCATCACAAACTTTTGGTGAACGTGATTCGCCTCGTCGGAAGTCTGCTCGCCGCCGCTCCGCAGCCCAAACCTGCGCCGTCGGCCACGCTCTCGCAATACCCTGGTGCGATCGTTGAGAGCGAGGGTGTGCCCGCGATTATTTCTCAGACCCTTGCGTTCGTCGAAGCGCACAGCGCGGTGATTCATCGAGTGCTTGCCGATCGCGCGCCTCGTCCGCACCTCGCGGATTTGGCCGAACTCGAAGCCACCGTCAACTTAGTCACCAGATTACTCAAGGGACCCGTGCTTCCCGATCCGAAACTTCGTCTCCACGGTGCAGTGGACGTGTTGACGGCGAATCTTTGTTCAGAATCCAACAAGTACTCGGATTTCATCGCAAAGACGTTCGGTCTATCTTCGGCGGAGGACGTGATGCTCGCGTCTTCTGATCCGTTCGCGATCAGCGCAGCTGAAACGATGTGGCGGCGTTTCAGAAGCGTTCGAAGCATGCTACTCAGCGCACAGCGCGTATTGGTAAACAGAGGCTTGACAAAGTTCAAGTTTTCCATCTCTGATGGAGCTGTTGGCGACGAGAGACCGACGTTGAACCTCTTCAGCGCCACAGCCATTCGTCTCAGCGGGGAGCTAACCCGACTGGTGGAGTCTCGAACGAGTGCGCTGAAGTCGATTGAGTACAACAAAATCGTCCGGAACATGAGCGCCACGGAGTCAGATTTGATCGCCAAGTTAGCGGAGATTGAATCCGAAATCCGCGTCGTCGTCATCTCGACGGAGAACACCTTGGAGGTGTTGTACGCGCACCTCCAGCCGTCGTTGAGACTCGGCGAAGACGACAGCCTCGTCGCCCCTTCCATAGAGCTGAACGGTGGCAAGTCGCAGGCCCATGAGCTCGGGATTCTTGCGACCATCATGCTGCCGAGCCTCCAATCGCTGATTCGTTTAGACAAAGCGACGCTAGGATTGGACACTGAGTTCTTGAACATGATCGCCACGCGCGTGCGAGATTCTCTCGACTCGCCGCAACAAAATCGATTCGGGGTGGCGTGATTTGAATTAGGTTTTGAGTAAAAAGTACATTACATGTAGCAATTTACATAACGCTCTGCAGCCGTTTTTCGCGTTGTGATCTCGTCGGGTACTTGAGCATGAATGACTCCGCCATGAGACGACACCCCATCGGATGTAGAACTTTCATACGCCCCTCCTGCACGGCGGTGCGATTACGTCTACGCTCAATGTTTGCGATCACGAGCGGTATCATTTTCTTTCGCGACCATTTTAACATCGGCAGGACGACGTGTCGCTCGACGTCGTACGTGTTGTGATCGCAACCCTCTTGCACGAAGAGGTTCATGATCACCTCGTGCCGGTCGCTCAACCTATGATCGCGTATCTCCGCAAACTCTTCGTTCGCTGCGCGCATGCGATCCATCAACGCTTGCGAATGGGACAACGGTATTACCCTATCGAGATCACCGTGCAGTAGCAGCACCGGACACTTGACGTGTAACACGTTTTCCGCGGTGTTCCATCTATCGGCGAGCAGTATTTGGCTCGCCGCGCCGACGTACCTATGCGCCATATCTCGAATAGACGTGAAAGGGCTCTGCAGCACTAACCCCGCGGGAGGTCCCCCCTGGACGCACATGAGTCGCGCCATCCACGTCGCCGGCCCCGTTCCTATGGATCGTCCCATGATGATGATTCTGCTCTGTGGAGCGTGCAGGTACTTGACGCAATACTTCACGGTAGCCTTGACGACGGTATTCACGCTCTCTTCGTGCGCTATCCCCTCCGTCACGCCGTAACCTGGAAATTCAGGAACGATGACGTGTGATTTCAACCCCACCGCGATCTTTGTCGCCTCGCTGGCGCAATCCCCCACGTCGCACGCGTTTCCGTGCACGTAGACGACGAAAAAATCTCCCGCGCACCGTTTACCCCCATCCGCCGCATGCCGCGCCCGCATCACTCGCAGCGCGCACGTCCGCAGTCCACTCTTCGTACTCGCGTCTCCCAGTCCCGACGTCACGCCGCACGAATTGTGCGCCCGTCTTTCGTGCACCTCGATGGCGATCAACGACCGCTCGTACGTCACGCGCGCGTCCAACGGATCCTTCACCTCTCCCGCGAACGGACGCCCTCGCCAATCGTACGACGGCACCCCACCGTCCGCCGCTCTTCCTGGAAACATGATCCATCGCGCGATGTCCGTCCTCGCCGAGATCCAATCCAAAACCGTCCCGGTGCTCGTCGAGATCGTCGCGCTCGCCTTGGTCGCGTCGTCGCCCGATGCCTCCAGCCGTCTCCCCGCCGTCGACGCCTCGCGCCCACCGTCGCCTCGATCGACGCGCCATCCCACCGCGTTCCCCCTGGCGTCCCCCACGGGCTCCCGCGCGCGGCTGTTCACGCCGAAAAACCGCGCCACCGCCTTCCCCGGCGACATCGGTCGTTACGCGCGTCCGATCGCCGGCCGCGCCCACCGGGTACCGACGACCGACCGACCGACCGACCGACCGACCGACCGACCACCGCCCCACGCCCCACGACGACGCCACGACCGCCCGACGCCGCGACCGAACGCGACGCCACGACCGACCGATCCTTCCCCGCGTCGTCGTTCGACGGTCGCCGCGCGTCATCCTCCATCACTCGTCGTCGATGCATCGCGACCCCTTTCCCCACGACCGTTCACGACCCATCACACACGGCCGACCACATACACAACACACGCGATCCCCCATCCACGGGTGTATATCTATCGACAGACCGATGTACTCATTCGGCTCGTGCGTGGCCATCGCCCGAGACCGGGGGCGTGGCTCGATCTCAGGCCGAAGCAACTTTTTATCATTTTCATAATACATAGTATACTACGTCATTACCTTATCCAAGTGACATAACCCCCCCCCGATTCTATTCCATCCCTCACCATCGCTCACCATACCCCCTCACACCGATACCACTACCCATACACGCGTCCCACCGAAACCCATCCACGGGTCCACCTCCACACCGCACCTTCGCGCGCGCGACCGAAAAAGACAACCTCCGCGCGGTCGGTCGCCCGGCAGAGCGACGCGCGACGACGACGACGCGCGACTCGCGCGGCGGTGGATCGCGATTCATGTGCGCGCGCGCGCGAGGGACGCGCGCGCGAGGGACG